>UMGY01045140.1_pt1 | contig 103791 bp, 92 predicted proteins | sample 1965391 | NCBI WGS metagenome assembly UMGY01 (sample SAMEA4836084, study PRJEB28245) | human gut metagenome | biome: gut microbiome; material: fecal sample | place: Denmark | collected 2008 | reverse complement strand
CTGTATCATTCGAACCTGCATCACCTGAGCCTGCTCCTGTACCATTGTCAACCACATCACCTGAGCCTGCTCCATTTGAATTATCATTATCAGATACCTTCGCAATTACTGTATCTGCTTTCTTTATCTCGACATAGCCATTGTCTTCTACATAATATCTGTCACAATCTTCACAATGCCAGTATTCAATATTACCTTCTTCTGCCTTAGTTGCCGCCTTTGCTTCTACTAACTTTAAGCCTTTATGCACACCAAGATTATATGTTCCATATTCCTCATTACTGATTATACACTGTGCTTTCTGTATACAAGTTGCCTCTCCACCTGTATGATGGCAGTGATAAGCACATATCTTGCATACTCCTGCCTCCCAGATATGTTCCTCACTTGCTGATACCTCTAAGCCACAACAGCCATATGCTTTTTTGTGTGTATCTTCGGTCTGCACCCACTCTGGATTTCCTGTATGCTTTGAAGGCTCTTTATCTGTGTATTCCATGCCACAGTTTTCACATATTGCACCACTTGTACAATTAGCTTCCCCTCCTGTATGTACACATTTATAATCACAGATTTCGCATACACCGTCTTTCCACTTATGATTTTCTTTAACTAATGTTACTTTACCACAGCAGGTATATTTCTTCTCGTGTGTTGTTGATGTCTTAATATATTCCTCCGTTCCAGTATGATTATTGGCATCTACTTTTCCATAAGGAAGCTTACAAATAGCACAGACTGCTTTTTCTGTACAGGTTGCCTCTCCACCTGTATGTTCACAGCCATATCCACATACACTGCAATGTCCATTTTCCCACTTATGACTTTCAACAGCTTCATATTCAGCACCACAACATTCATATTTCTTCTGGTGTGTACCCTCCGTCTGCACCCATTCAACACTTCCACTGTGGTTAGATGGATTTAACGCACCATATTCTGAATTACAATATGTACATACAGCTTTTTTAGTACATGTTGCTTCTCCGCCTTCACAATCCTTAGTTTCTTCTGCTGTACAGCCCTGTATTGTACACTTTCTTGTATGTGTGCCATCACCATTAGACTTCCACTCACCATAAGTATGTTCTGCTTTAGCCGCTGTAACAATCTGTCCACATTCACATATTACAGGTGTTGTACAATCTCCATCGTCTGTACCACTATGCTCTGTCTTAGTACTTGTTACTTCACAGCCATCATTCTCACATACTTTCCAATGGTAAGTATCATCTTTTGACCAGCTATCACTGTACTTATGACTTGTCTGTGCAGGAAATACCTTGCCACAGATAGTACAAACAGAATCTTTAGTACAATCGTTATTGTTAGGTATATGATTTTCCAGTACCTTTATATAAAGCTGCACATTACAGCCATTATTATCTATTAATTTAATAGTCTGTTCTTTATCAGCATATGAGACAGTATAATAACCATTGCTATCTGGTGTCAGCTTCTTATCATCAACTCTTACCTCTGTATAAGCCGGATCAGTTACTTTGAATCGTACTTCTTCACAATAATGACCATCATTAATAATTCCATCTACCAAACGATCTGGCTTATATTTAGCACTATAATAATATCGCAGCCTGATTGTACCTGATTCAAATATACCCTTTTTGCCATATTCCGCATTAATAAGATCATAATAAGATGAAATATTAAGATTCTGTGGCACAACAAACCCTGTTCCTACTGTACCATATAGCGTAATCGACTCTCTTAATGGTGTTTCAAAACTGCTATTACCATAACCATCTGTCCTCAGATAATCAATAATTACTCTTCCTTTTTCTTCTGGCACTGATACCTGCAATGAACTCTCCTTGTCTACAAGAATCATTGTCGTATACGCCGGCACTTTTACAGTCGAACCACTGACTTCACCAAGTGATACTAAACCGGCACTTTCCCCATTAGCAATAATCACCCAGTCTGCGGCCTCTCTTGAAGCTGGAATTGCAATCTCTTTATCATCAGCTGTATCATTATTCAATACTGCCATAGTGCTCCATTCACCTTCTGTTGTATTAGTCAGTACATAAGCTTCTTTATTATTACTAATATTCTGACTATCGGCAAGTGGTGAAAAGGCTTTTCTAATATCCATAAGACCTCTATAATAAGATACTACATCTGTATAATCTATACATTTCTGCCATTCAATCACTGACTTGTCCTGCTGTGTTGTTCCTTCAACACTACTGCACATTTCTTCTCCTGCATCCATATATAATATTCCTGGTGTTGCATATTTCATTGCAGCCTGCTGTTTATACATTTTTATTGCTTTTTCATTTCTTGCTCCATATGTGCTTCCATTAATAGAACTAATTATATTATCATATATAGATGTCTTATTCTGTCTATCTGTCTTGGTATAATTATCGCCCCATATAACAAGTCTGGGATCTGTCTTTGCAACATTTTCTTTTACTTCATCTAACCATTTATCCAGTCTTGAATGATATGCTTTTGTGTCAAAGCAGTCAACTAAATCTATTGAAAATCCATCTATATGATATACCTCTGCCCAGTATTTCATGGAATTTTCAACATATTTACGATACATTGCACGCTCCGTGGCACACTCATTGTCATAATCAGTTGTAGTGTAATAAGTTCCATTCGTATTATGTCTGTAATAATAACCAGGAACTACTTTTTCAAATACAGACTCTGTTGGTGTAACCGTATGCGTATATGGCATTTCCATTACAACTGAAATTCCCGCGTTATGAAGTGCCTGAATCATTGCTTTACATTCTTTTATTATTGCTTCACTATTTGATGCATCAGAAGCATAATCCGGCTCCGGTGCATTAAAATTCGCAACTACATATTCATCGTCAGAAGCATAATCTGAAAATGGTGCAAGTTGTACGGTTGTAACACCTAATTCTTTAAGATAATCAATACCTGATGACAATTCACCTGCATTATTTACGGTTGCACCTTTTTCTGTAAATGCACTGTATTTGCCATTTGATGTCGTACCTGATGATGTATCTGTTGAAAAATCTTTAATACTTACTTTGTATACATTATTAGCTTTGGCTGTATCTACATATATATGCTTATCATTCTCCCATCCATCTGGAGATACCATATCCGGATCTGTAATATAAGAACGCTTGCCATCTGCACTTACAGCCACTGAGTATGGGTCTGCAACCTGATATTTTGTATCGTGTGCACCAGTTATGTTTGTCGTAGAAATTGTATAATTGTAATAGAATCCTCTCCAGTCTCCTATAAGTGTTAATGTCCATACACCTGTCCACACATCTCTATTTCCATTAGCGAACATTTTTTCCAATGTAAATGATCCAACTTTAGATGACTCATCGTCATCATTCACACCTTTTCTGTAAATATTAACTTTTATATACGTTGCACTTGGTGCCCATATTTTAAAAGTTGTATAATCTTCAGTAGCCTCTATCCCAAGGTCTGAACCTTCATAAGTATAATTCTCATCAATATCGTCAGCACACTTATCATACCAATTATAAGTTCTCTTAGATGCCCTGCTGTTCTGGTTTGCAGCCGAACCTGCCACAGGTGCATTGGAGATAATCATACCTGCAGCTAATACCACTGCTATTATTTTTTTCAAATATTTCATAAACTCTCCTTTCTCTTATCGTACTTTCCCTGCAATAAAAACGTATGCAGTCTTTAAAAATATTACGAAAGCTTTATATGTTGGCATTATTATACAATAAAAAAACACAAAAAAAATGCCATCTGCGCGAAATGACATTTTTCTTGCGCGAATGACATATTTTTCTCAATATTCATTATATATGCAGTAAATTTTATTAAAATATGTTGTGGAACAGTATAAATTTTACTTATATATTATATTTATATACTATGCTTCATATGTATATATATCACATTTTCTATTAATACGACCGTTTCTAAACACTAATATGTGTTCTTTATATGTAATTGAGTCCTTGGAATACATAAATGGTTCTTCCCTGTATAACAGACACTCATATCCTGCTTCTTTGTATCTATCCAGTGCCTTAAGAGCCTTATTATGAACTATCTTATACTGTGCTTCCTCGTCACTGTTAAACGTCCTTTTGACATAATTGTCAGCTTCGTTCCGCACATCCATAATAAGCTTATCTATAAATCTGCTATGTGCCTTTCTATGAAACATAGCCGCAATAATATTACACTTAATTATGTCCGGTTTATTCAAATAGCATTTAAGCATACCTGCCATACGTTTATCGCCAACACTCACTGCCATATCTATAAGATAATTCACTGCGTCAGAATAAACTGCATCGGGATATGGCACATAATAAGCTTCTGGCACTGATTTATACTTCTTAATAGGTGGAAAATCTGCAAGCTGCATAAATATAAGCTCCTTACTGGTACAAGACGAGCTTCCAAGATATCTGTATTTATCCCTGACATCTGCAAGCTGATACTCCAGTTGTCTTAAATACTCATATCCCTTAACCCAAAAATGTCCCATACTGCCATAATTAAAATATGTAGTCTTAATACCTAGCTTATTAAATCTTATTGTAAATATATTCTCGCCGCCCTGATTAACTATAAGCATATATCCGTCACTAAGTGTTTCTATTCCAGCTACCTGTTCGCAGTCAATATCCTTATATTCTCCTGTCATTATAGAGTTCTCAAAAACAAAATAACTTTCAACTGAATCATTCATAAGATAAGCTGCATATATATCATCTTCGCCTTCCATATAAACAGGCTCGAACACACTAAGTTCAAATACCTGTGCAAGCTTTACAAACTCCTCTGGCATATCCTTAGTCAGTCCGTCAAGATATTCCATATAATATTCTATGTTATCAATCATTATTAATCTTACACCTGTTATTTACATATTTGTCATATTAATTATGTCTGATTTATTCAAAAAAATCAACTATCTTTCCATAACCACTATTTTATTAGACATACCGCACACTGCGGGAATTATTCCAAGCACATTATAAACAGGCATAATCACTTTCATACCCTCGACCAGACTTACATCACGCTTCCAGTTAAATGCTGGCACAATCTGCTGTAGATCTTTTCCATTTTTAACACCCCAGCTAAACTTGGCATTACTGCCTTCTATCGATTTTTCCTTCATATGCTTTACAAAGAATGGTGACATAGTTTCGATCATTACTGTTGACTTATTAAAGGCTTTTTCTATAATCGAAAATATCTCTCTTATGTCATTCTCGTGTAAATACATTGACAAACCTTCTATGATTACAAGCACATTTTCTTTATTATATTCAATATCATCTGTATATAAACTGTCCATTGCAGACTTGGCAATCATTCTTCGTTAGTCATATTCAGCCCTCCTCATTTAAACAAATGTCATTATTAATTTATGTTTGATTAATCCTGCGTTCTGTAATTATAACTGTAATGTTCATATACTTCACTCCTTTTCAAGCTGCATTTGTTAGTTGTATCTAACTTTATTTTATAATACTCTATTTGAGGGATATTTTCAATATAACAATGCTCTGAAAAATGTTACTCCGTCAATAACCATTCTGATAAATAACTTGAAAAACATATGCTTTCTTTTGATCTAGTTATTCCTTTTTTTGATATCAGATAAACTTCTTTAGTGCATAAGTCCCTGACTTGTCCTTGTAAAAAGTAATATATCTAATTCATTTTCAATTTTCTTAATAACTTTGCTTAATGCCTGAGATGATACAAATAGCTGTTCAGCAGATTTTTTATATTGTGCGAGACATATACTGATAAGAAATTTCCGCAAGATTTTATGCATTGGCTACCCAGTTGCAAATGCTAATATAAGAATGTAGGAAATATGGCATATAAAAATGTCAGAAAACCTACATTCTTATTTTATATTTTTAGGTGTATTGTTACACTTCCTTATGGAGGTGAACACTGCATGAAAAACAATCTTTTATAACTTATTCCTAATTATATTACCACCCCACAACAATGGTCTATCTCGTGCTGTATCACTTGTGCCGTAAACCCACTATACTTCCCATGTTGTGGCTTAAAATTACTATCAAGATAATCAACCTCTATCTCATCATATCTTATGCAAGGTCTGACACCATCTAATGATAAACAACCCTCTTCCGTCTTATATTCACCAGACTTCTTAGTTATAACAGGATTAATCATTGCAAACTGAAATGGACCTGATGCCACAACTATTATTGACTTATTCACACCTATCATATTTGCAGCCATTCCAACACATATTTCCCTATTTGCTCTTAACGTATCTATCAAATCTGTCACAACCTGCCTGTCTGCTTCTGTCGCAGGCTGTGCCTTTCTTGCAAATATCTGCTTTCCTTTTACAATTTTCTTAACCATAATTATATCCTTCTTCCACCGACATTTTAATCCTAATATTCTTTGTCAATATTGCCTTCTATTCCATACATTTCTTTAAATTTTTCGATATCTGCTGACGTTTTTACAAGCATAATATCTTCTATTTTGCCAGTATGAATATCCTTAAATCCAGCCACCTGTTCACCCGTACATATGCTGGTTTTAATTACCGGTTTCATATGCTCTTTATCATATGAATACACTTTTTCCTTCTTTTTAAACAAACCCATATGATTTATCACTCACATTCTCTATATATTTTTTGCTTACTATTTTAATAAAATTTCGCTATATCCGAAACACTCTTTCTCTTAGGCATCTGCGCATCCTTTGTTCCATATCCAACTGCAATAACTGAAACTGCCTGCTCATTTTCTGGCAGATTAAAGAACTCTCTTATTGCCTCACCATCACGAATTCCCATAATCAGTGTATCAAGTCCTAATTCTTTAGATTTAAGAACGAAATTCTCGTTTTGCAGTCCAAGGTCATAATAACCCCAGCCGTTGGCACATTCATTAACTGGCTCACCTGATAATCTGTCAAATCCAACGCAGTTCTTTACAAATGTTGTTACAACAAGAGCTGCTCCCTCTGAATTGTTCTGATTGAATTCTGGCAGACACTTATGTCTGAATTCTTCAATTTTGTCGTCTGATAATATGCAGTAATATCTAGATGTCTGCAAATTCTTCCACGAAGGTGCTAATATGGCCGCATTTATAATAGTTTCAAGCTGCTCTTTTGTAACTTTCTTTTCAGCATCGTAACTTCTCATACTTCTTCTGCTATTCAATACTTCCTGTAATTCCATAATAATCCTCATTTCTACGCATATTTTTGTACATAACGAGTTTGTGTCAAGTGCACACACACATAAATCTCACGTGTGAAAAATCTATTTTCACACCAATTCTCTTTTATACGCCATTTTTAATAAAATTTTGTATCAAGTGTATACTGCTGATAAAACAGCAAAAACAATAAACTATGATTTATTTCAAATATTTTTTGATAATTTTACTTCAATATCTTCTTAATCTGCTTTTCAGTCGCAGACGAATACAATATGTTCATATGTGAAACTATTTTCTGCCACGAAGCTTCCGGCTTTTCCTTATAATCAGAGGTAACATAATCATAACCATAGATATGCTCTATTGATGAATAAACAGCCACATCCCAGCCATATTCTTCACCACTTTTATTAATACGCTTCCTAAAATCGCAGTTACATATATACATCTGCATCATAAGATTAGCAACTGCGCCATCAAATCCTTTTTCACCATCTTTGCCGTAGCCAGCCTGTTTCTTTAACTCATTAGAAAATATTTCGTTATCTGCATTTTCTTCCATAAAATGCTTCATAATCTTTTTATATTTAAGCGGTGCTTTTCCATCCTCATATAACGCATCAAAATCGTATCCGTCACGCCTGTAATTTGCAAATGCAGGAACCCATTTTCTTGATACAAAACCTGCCTTCTTTCCGAAAAACTTTCCATAGATTATATCGTGCTGTCTTGCTATAACCGCACGCCACAACCACGGGTCATATAATTCATCATCACACCACCAGTACTCAGGTGCTGTCCATTCTTCCAGTGAAAATCCTTCTATTTCATTCTTAAATAAAGGCAGAAAACCTACATCATTAATGTGTTCGATTGCTTTCTCAACTGTATGTATACACGCTGGATTGTCCCACTCAAGTCCGTGCATAATCCATTCTCCAGATTCATTTCCCATATATTTTACCGCCCAGTATTTTCATTTTTATGATGTCAGTGTAAAAATTCATTTTATTACACATTTTAAAACAACTTATCATTCTAACTAGCTGATATAATCTTTTGCAAAAATTCTTCAATAATATCCAACACATTATCACTAAAGAATTCACTTCCACCGTGGTCAGCTCCCTCAAGCAAATATAACTTCACATCTTTATTATATTTCTTTAAAGCCTCATATACAACAACACTGACCTTTGGATTTATTGTACGGTCTTTTGTTCCGTGAAACATTAATATTGGTGGCAATGAAACATTTTCACTTATATTACACTCAACCGACATAGCTCTGCATAACTCAGGATTCTTGTCTGTGGTGTGATAATCTGCAAATGCAGTGGCGTACCATTTATATGCGCATATTCCACATTTGAATATATATAAGTTCCCTTCTCATCTCCGCTTGTAGGAATTCTTGTAACTCCGTCTACTGGCTTATCAAAAGAATGGTATTCTTTATATGACCACTCTTTTACTTCCATAAGTTATATTACCTCTTTTTTCTTTTAAATTCACTCTAAAATCTGTCTGCTGCTATATCCCTCTTTCTTAAAATCAGAAAATAATACATCCATTTTCACTGGTGTTACACAGATGAGATTAAGCGGCGACTCCATTTTCTTTAACGCCTCTATCGGTATTTTCTTAATTTTTGCGTGTTCATTATATTTATCAGAAAATGGTTCTATCAGTTCGGCTTTTCCCATAACCTGTATGCTCTTAAGCCTGCCAAATCCATCATATTTATCGAAAATAGCCAAACATACATTTTCATTCTTCTCAAGACCTATAAATTTCTCTCCACCTTCTGAAAACATCCAGAACTTATCATTATGATAACTGTACTCAATCGGCGTACATCTTACATAATCGCCAGTTCCTGTTGCAAGCGCACAGGTATTGTTAGCAGCTATATATTCTTCAACCGCTTTTTTAAGCTCTTCTTTGGGCATTGCTGTAATTCCCTTATTCTTCCAGTAATCAGCCGCCTTTTCAAATTGTTCGTGTGTCATAAAAATGCCTCCCAACATAAATAAAAGAGCGTGACTATTAATCACACTCCCTCATTATAGCATTATTCACCAAAATCAATATCTACTGCTCCATTTGCATATTTCATATACTCAAAAAGCTTAGGTGCTGAAAGAAGTGTAAGTGGATCTCTTTCGTGCTCATCATATTCAAACATCTCAGCCGCCTGCTTTATTTCTTCATTAGAAAGCGAATTCATATACTCTCTTAATTCCATAACTGTCATATTAAAAAGTTCTTCCTGACTCTTCATCGTTTAATTCTCCTATCTTATATATCACATTCGGGATTATTATACACATTCCCATCTATACATTAATTATAATAACATTGTACACAAACATATATGTCATACTTCAAAACTATACATACATATATTATTAATCTCCATAACCTGTATAGATTACCTTGCCAGTATTCCATAACTCAGCTGTCTTCTTCGCAGCTTCAAGCTTGTCTTCATCATTATTATATCTGAATGTTGCTGACTGACATCCACAATCCAGGCAAGTTACATAAAAACCATGGTCTACTTCCTCTAATAACGAAGGTCCTAAACATCTTGGACAATCCTGTAGATCTATCATTTCATAAATTTCCATTTTATAATACCTCTCTTAGCTGTTCTGTTATACTTGATTTAAGCTCAGTAAATAACATTATATATGATATTGGGTAATTTTTAAAGGCTATCTTTATTATAAACTTAATCATTCGTAAAAAGGAGTGCGATACTTAAACCACACTCCTTAAGAATTACTTTTAATAAAAAGAGTTTTATGCTGGTTATCAGCATCGATACCCAGTTAAGATATCCATAACAACGTGGAAATATACTCAACTTAATTAAAAAATCAACGCAAATTATTATTTTTCATCTAAAATCCCCTTTTTCACCTACTTCTAATGTATCCCTTAACTCCTGCAAACTATCCTCTATTTTATCAACATCTATAAAATATAAATTTACTGTAGTTCCATCTCCACTTTCAAACCGGATAGGCTTATGATTTCTCATTTCATCATTTACTGGATATAAAAGCCATATCTCAGAAGTACCATATTTCTTAGAATAAGCATACATCTGATACATATCTTGTTGTGAAATGCCATAATTATTTTTTTCATTATTAATCAAGCTTTTCCATTTAGTATCTAAAATTACTATGCGTTCACCTTTTTTCATTACAATATCTGGTCTAAGGGCAAACTGCCTCCTCGGTTCCACGAAAAGATATTGTCCCCTATCCTGATATGAAACATCCCAGCCTTCTGGGCTCATTACTTTCTTCATTTGCTGTGCAACATAACTCTCATATATTGATTCCATCGGGAATAACAATACTCTTGATGTTGTACTTCCTGAAAATGTTGTAAAACTTTTATTCATCAAAAACACTTTTGACCACTGCATTAGCACTTCGTAGTCCTTTGTATTTCTGTTAATTACAACCTGTGAGAAATCCTTTGTATAATTGACAGAAGCATCTACCATTTCAAATGCTGTTAGTAACTGTCTTATTTCTTTTGAATTTTCTGCACTTATTGTTAATCTCTGCAACTTTGCGAGTGTAGCCTTTACAAGACGGTTTTCTGCACGATTTGGATGAAATTCTTCATAGGAAACGTAAAAACGCTCTTTATGTGCTAAATTTACTCTCACATTCTCGCTTACAAGTAATTTTCCCTTATAATAACGTAAGTTATCTTCCTGTTCAACATAATTCAACTTTATCCCCCGCTTTACCAGTTGTCTTACTTCCTGTAGATACATATTAATAAACAGTTCATACAAATTCATCTGAGCTACATTTAAAGAAGATTCATTGAACACTTTACAAGGAAAATCTTTCATACTGCAAAGCATCTTAAGAAATACTTTCTTTGTTTTCACATTTTCTTCATCTTCATCTCCAAAAGCTATCTTAGGAAGCACTTGAATTTGAAAACCATTCTTAAGCTGAATTAACCCAACGTAATTTTTTATAGTAACGACTTCTCCGACATTACGCCTGTAACCAATTTTCATAAAATCAAGTGCATCTGCACTATCCGCATTTCCAGTAAATTCATAGATAAACGCTACCAGATTATCAAACTCCTTCTGATTCAGATACTTGTATTTTTCATCATCTTTATAATCCTCATTACAAATAATAGTGTCAAATTCTTTCACCTCAAATGGTTTATCCACGTTATCACCACACTTTACAAAATTTCTTTATAACTATTAATATTTTCAAATGCTTTAGAATTGATTGAATATTTCTTTTCTGGAAGATCAATAACATCTTCCACATTTCCTTTAAAAATATTCTTTGCTATAACTTTTTCATCAATAATAAATTTCAAGCTGTCATCGCTCTTCGCATTATCCCCCAGGACAAGCTGTATCTTCTGATAATCTTCATAGAAATATTCCTGCAATAATGGAATTACAGACTTTTCAAAAATAGACTGTAACTTTTCAAGTGTTGCATCATCTTTGAGGTCAGTAAAGAAAGCGTGTCCAATAGTGTGCTCCCTGTCATATAAGTACTCGATTCTTTCATTAATTTTATCAAGCATTGCTGCCACATCTAAATCCTCTACCTTATCTGCATGAATTTTTCTAAGTACATCAGAGTCCGGCATCATCTCAACAAACTGAAATCTTCTCCGAAGAGCTGTATCCATCAACGCAATAGATCTATCGGCTGTATTCATTGTTCCTAAAATATATACATTAGATGGCACACTAAATTCATCACCCGAATACGGCAGTATAGCTGATGCTGCTTCAGGCATCCCTGCTCTCTTTGTACTTTCAATTAATGTAATCAATTCACCAAATATTTTTGATATATTTCCTCTATTAATTTCATCAATAATAAATACATATGGCTCTGTATTCTCTTCAATTACCGTGCTTTCTATACCTGTACTTGTACGAGTAATACTTTTCGCATTGTCACAAAACTTCTTAAACACTCCCGGTTCTATTGTATATCCAATGTCCTGCTTATTTTCATCAATAATTGGTTTAATCCCCTCTATAAATTCTTCGTATCCATATGACTGATGAAATGTAGTAAATGATATTCTTCCAGCCGATTTCAATTTGTCATAACGTACTTTTATATCCTTATACGCTTCATTAGCAATTTCCTGTACAGATTTTTCCTCACATATAGCAACTGCATAAATAACCGAATTATACGTTTTCCCAGTTCCCGGTGGTCCATATAAAATCATATTTAAATCTTTACTTTTTTGCTTATTTATCATATTAGATTTCCCTTGACTTATTATATTTTTAACAGCTTTACTTGAATATTCTTTTATTTTATATTTTTCTTTCTCTGATAAAATACTCAAAACTATATCTATTATTTTATCCGAATAAATATATATTATATGTGGTTGATATTTAGGTGAATCACTAAATATTTTCCAATTCCCAGAAAGTAAAATTACCATTCCATTCTTATTACTACCATTTAATATTTCTTGACATTCATTTTTATTTTTTCTATGAACATCTATTATTTCAACTTCTCCATCTTTCCAACTATAATTTTTAATATCTTGATAATCTTCTTCTGTTGCAAATAATATATAATGCTTTCCTTTTGGACAATAAATCGTTGTACCCTTATCCCCTTTACCACCCAATTGCTCTTTATTAGAAGCAATCATTCTATGCATTATACCTATATTATCAAGTTTTAACTTTATATTTTCAAATGAATACAATTACATATACCTCCGTATATTTACAATTTATCAATTCAGCTTACAAATAAACTACATAGTCATCTATTCCCACAATACTTACATATCACTAATACTTTTTCACACCTTCAATCTACGATCAATATTTCAGTCTTATAATATGTATCTTTTTAGCAGTTTTAGTGAACATTACATCTTTTAATAAGTTTTTTATAGTTTCTTCAATATTTTTTATTCTTAGTAAAGTTTTTGTACCCTTATTGTTAATTATAGTTTCTCATTTATAATTATTACTCTGTCTTTATAAACTTCATTTGCTATTATATAAAATTTTTTATTCAACAAAAATATTATCTCTATGATATTTAATATAACTTGCATTTTCATCTGTCATTTTTATTTCATAATCATTATTTACATTCAAAAATATTTGATTGTTTTTATCTAATTTACTTGAAATCATAATTTTCCCTTTAGAATCAAATGAAATAAGTCCTGAATCAAATAACTTATCGTGATTAGGACATAATAATAACCCATTTTCTATATCAAGTTTTTCATACTTATCACTTTTCGCCCAAGGTTTTATATGACTAGCAACTAACATTGATAAATAATCCACACCACATAAACAGCACTTTCCATTATATTTCTTAATTAAACTTTCTCTAAATTTATCCTGATTTATTCTTATTTTAACAATAGCTTCTCTTTCATCTCCTGTTATATCTGACAATTTTTCTTCTAACTTACTAATTCTATTATTATACTGTTTTTCATAATCTTGTATATATTCTAAAACCTGACAGTCAATTTCTGAATTTCCATACCATATATTACTATGTCCCATACCTTTTATTAAAAACTTTCTATCATTTAATCCTAAAAGATATACATTCTTAGAATATATATTATAAACATTATGTTTTTTTGATTTTCTTATCGACATCGCTTCAATTGGAACATCTTGTAATGTACGATATACCATTGCATTTCTATACCATCCAACTATGTATTGACCGCCACTACTTTTTTTAGCAACCCAAATAATTAAAACATCTTCTGCTAACTCAGCTTTCTTATCTCCGCATAATCGTTCAACATGAATAGTATTATTAACTCCTGGTTCAACAAAACCATAATATTCTCCTTCATATCCAAGATAATTATATACTTCATACCCTATATTTTCTTGATTATACTTTCCTCCCGCTTGTGGTCTTTCCGTTGCACTTCCCTTATATGATTCCATCCAGCCAACTCTACAATATAAAATTTTCATCAATCAATCTCCTTTAAGACATCAAATACACTATCTATTACTAATAATTTTACTGTTATAATAATATCTGAATTATTATAATTGTTTAAAACTATCTTAACATATAAAACAATTATTTGTTAAATCAACTAATATAGCTAATTTAAATATACAATAATTAATAGTAAAATTATGTATCTTGTCACACAACGAACAAGACATATGAATTTTTCTAATTAATATACTATTTTCCATTGTAATACCTCCTCAAATATATTTTTACTATCAAATGATAGTTTGTCAAGTAGAGTTTTCCATTCTTTTCAACCTCTACATAAAAAACCGCCAGCAGAAATTTCAAACATTTCCACCAGCGGTTTTATAATTTCAATTCAAATCTGACTATCCCACAGCCTATTAATAACTAATTCTGCTTATGAATAATCTTCTTAGGACACTTCTCAGCACACTTGCCACAGCCAACACACTTAGACTGATCGATGTGTGCGATATTGTTCTCTACAGTGATAGCACCATACTCGCACTGCTTTGTACATAACATACAGCCGATACATCCAACTGAACATACCTGCATAACATCTTTACCCTTATTCTGTGAAGAACAGTTGACTGCATAAGATGCCTTGTATGGAATAAGTTCGATAAGGTGTCTTGGACATGTAGCAACACACTTGCCACAGGCTTTACATTTTTCCTTATCTACTACAGCTACACCATTAACTACATGGATAGCATCGAATGGACAAGCCTTAACGCATGAGCCATAACCCATACATCCGTATGTACATCCCTTAGGACCACCATTAGGTGCTATGTTCATCATAGTACAATCCTGTACACCAGAATATACATAGTTATTCTTAGCCTTGTCACAGTCTCCGCCACACTTAACGAACGCTGTCATACGCTCCTGGCTTCCTGCCTCAGCACCCATGATAGCTGCTATCTTTGCTGCTACCGGAGCACCACCAACTGGACATGCACCACAGTCAGCTTCACCTGCTGCAATAGCCTTTGCAAGTGCATCACAACCTGCGTATCCACAACCACCACAGTTGTTACCTGGAAGCTCTGCTCTTACATCTATTTCCTTCTGGTCAACCTCAACTGCAAACTTCTTTCCCATAAATCCAAGGAAGAGTCCAAGAAGAAGACCTGTTACACCTACGGCACAAGCCGCAATAATAATACCTGTCATTATTCAATATCCTCCTTAGATTATTCCTGAAAATCCGAAAAATGCAATTGACATAAGTCCTGCTGTTAAAAGAACGATAGGCATTCCCTTAAAACTTTCTGGAACATCATTGTCCTCTGTACGCTCACGTACACCAGCCATTATTACGATAGCTATTGTAAAACCAACAGCTGTACCAAGACCACTTACAAATGATTCGATTAAGTTGTATGAATTCTGTACATTTGTTAAAGCAATACCAAGTACGGCACAGTTAGTTGTGATAAGTGGAAGGTATACACCAAGTGCCTCATATAAAGGTGGCATACACTTCTTAAGTACCATTTCAACAAACTGAACTAATGTTGCTATTACAAGAATGAATACTACAGTATTCAGGTATGTAAGGTTAAGTGGTGTTAATATAAAATCATATATAAGGCTGCATATGATTGATGATATAGAGATAACACCAATAACAGCGCCACCCATTCCGGCAGCTGTGTTTATTTTCTTTGATACACCAAGGAAAGGACACAGACCTAAGAACTGGCTTAATACAACGTTGTTAACAAGCGCTGTGCTTATAGCGATAACTAATAAATTCATCTTTTACTCTCCTCCCTTAGTTCTCTTTTTCTTCATCTGAAACATAGTCTGGAACCTCAGCAGGCTTCATTCCATGCTTTCTCTTTACTCTGTTCATAACAGCTACACACATAGCAAGTACGAAGAATGCACCAGGTGCAAGGATAAATATACTAGCTGGTGTATAACCAAAGTTAGAAAGATCTACAAGTGCTGAACTACCTGTTGAAAGGATTGTTCCGCCACCAAGTAACTCTCTGATTGCACCAAGGATTGTGATAGCACATGTGAAACCAAGTCCCATTCCGATACCATCAAACATTGATGGAAGTGCTGGGTTCTTAGAAGCATATGACTCTGCACGTCCTAAGATAATACAGTTAACAACGATAAGTGGTATATAGATACCAAGTGCATCATATATAGATGGCACAAAGCCCTGTAATAAGAACTGTATTATTGTAACAAATGATGCAACGATCACGATATAAGCTGGCATTCTTACGCTGTCTGGAATAACCTTTCTAAGTAATGAAATGAAAAGGTTAGAAAGCATAAGAACTGCTGTTGTAGAAAGTCCCATTCCGATACCATTGATTGCTGATGTAGTAACCGCAAGTGTAGGACACATACCAAGTGTTAAAACCAGAGTAGGATTCTCTTTGATAATACCATTATAAAGTCTTTCAACACATTTATTCAACTGAAACACCTCCTACTGTCTTAACATTAGCCTTAGCAAGGTCTGCATATACAGCTAATGCTGCATTAACACCCTTTGTTATAGCCTTAGATGTAACTGTAGAACCACCGATTGCATCAATAGAGCTGTCTGATGATGAACCTGTTCCATCTGTTACTACCTTATATTCTGAAGTCTTAGTTCCGTTAAACTGTGCTAAGAATGAAGGATCCTGCTTAGCTCTCATACCAAGACCTGCTGTTTCACTTATTGTAAGAATAGATGTTCCAAGATATGTTCCATCTGTTGAAAGTCCAACAGAGAACTTGATATCTCCGCCGTAACCATCATGTGCAACAACTGTTACTACGAAACCTATAATCTTACCATTCTTAATACCAGCAACTACCTCTGATACATCATCCTTAGAGAAATCTGTTGCAGAAGCTGAAAGTACTGCCTTAGCTGTTTCTGCTACCTTATCAGAAGCATAACTTCCATCAAGTGCTTCAAACTTATCAGCATCAGCAATAACCTCCTGGTAAGCCTTCTGCTTAGCCTTCTCGTTCTGCTGTGCGATAGGGTCTTTAGTTACATTATATACAAGACCAAGAAGGATACCTGCAACAAGTGTAATTGCGAATAATATACATGCGTCTTTTATTATATTCTTCATCTTATGCAGCCTCCTTTGCCTTTTTTTCCGGCTTTTTCTTGCCAAATGACTTAGGTACTGTAACTCTTTCGATAAGAGGTACTAAGAGGTTACAGAAGATGATTGCGTATGAAACGCCTTCTGCTGAACCACCGAACATTCTGAATATGAATGTAAGTAAACCTAAGCAGACACCGAATACTAACTTACCATTAGGTGTGATAGGTGATGTAACATAATCAGTTGCCATAAAGAAAGCACCAAGAATAAGACCACCACCACAGATTTCCTGTAACATATACATAGCATCAAACTGATGTCCTGGTGCGAAAAGGAATATAAGCACTGCAAATGTTCCAATGTAAGAAAGTGGAATTCTTAAAGAAATAATCTTTCTTACAACAAGATATATAGCACCGATAAGAAGACATATAACTGATGTCTCACCGATAACACCGCTTGTCTTACCAATAAACATAGTAAGAAGTGTAGGGGCTGTCTGTCCTACAACCTCTGAACCTGGCTTTAATATAGCAAGAGGTGTAGCTCCAGAATATGCATCACATACGAAGTTAGTCATTGGACCTGTATATGCAATAAGAAGGAAACATCTTGCTGCAAGTGCAGGGTTCATAAAGTTCTGACCAATTCCGCCAAATAACTGCTTAACAATAATAATTGCAAATACACAGCCAACAATCTCAAAACCAATGTTTAGAGTTGATGGAATGTTAAGTGCAATAAGAAGACCTGTAACAGCAGCACTAAGGTCCATAACTGTTATCTTCTTATGCATAAAATACTCATATACTGCTTCAGAAGCCATACACACTACAATACCAACTATGATACGAATAAGTGCCTGAACTCCGAAGTTATAAATACCAAATATACTAGCAGGGGCTAACGCTATAAGTACGTCTCTCATAATAGTCTGAGTAGTATCCTTGCTACGTACATGTGGATTAGTTGATACGTTAAAAATCTCGCTCACTTTTAATCCTCCCTTATTTCTTTCTTCTGTTAGCCAGAACGATACTTCTCATAGCCTTAATCTGCTGTGTTAATGGTCTCTTAGCTGGACAGACATATGAACAGCTTCCGCACATTACACACTCCATACCATCAAACTTAACGAAACCAGCTTCATCGTTCTTAGCTGCAAATGAAGCAAGCTTAGCTGGAAGTAAATGGCTTGGACATCCTTCACCACATCTTCCACAACGGATACATGCTGTCTCTTCAAGCTTAGATACAACATCATTCTGGAATACAAGAAGTGATGAGCTTCCCTTTATAACTGGTACATCGAGACTATACATAGCAAATCCCATCATAGGACCACCCGATATGTACTTCTCTGGTTCGCCAACTACACCACCGACTGCTTCAAGAAGCTGTCTGTAGTTCATGCCAAGCCATACATAGAAGTTGCCTGGTTCTTTAACACCATCACCTGTAACAGTAACGATTCTCTTAGTAAGTGGCTTTCCTTCAATAACAGCCATATATATGCTGTATATTGTATCTACGTTATGTACGATACATCCTGCATCTGCTGGAAGCATAGTTGAGTTGATGCTTCTGCCTGTTGTAGCATAGATAAGACTACGCTCACCACCCTGAGGATACTTGGTCTTTAAAACCTTAACCTCGATATCTGGCTCAGAGGCAACTGCTGCCTGCATAACTTTGATAGCTTCAGGCTTATTATCTTCAATACCAATAATACCCTTAGCGTGATCAAAGATGCTTAATGCAACCTTTAAGCCAAGTACAATCTTGTCTGACTCTTCAAGAAGTCTTCTGTAATCGGATGTAAGGTATGGTTCACATTCAGCACCATTTACTATAATATAATCAATTCCTTCTGGATTCTTAGGGCTTAACTTTACGTTAGTAGGGAAGCCTGCACCACCCATACCTACTACACCTGCATCCTTAATTCTTTGTAATACTTCTTCTTTAGAAAGTTCTTCTAACTTCTTCGGAGTATACTCAACTTCCTTAAATTCTCCATCATTCTCAATGATGATTGAATTGCACTTTCCACCTGTGGCTAGCGTTCTTGGCTCTATAGCCTTAACTGTACCAGAAACAGATGAATGGATATTAGCTGATACGAATCCACCAGCCTCAGCAATCAACTGTCCAGCAAGGACGTAATCACCTTTGGCAACTACTGGAACTGCCGGCGCACCGATGTGCTGTGAAAGTGGGAAAACCATCTCTCCTACAGCAGGGAACAACTCTTTTATAGGCTTATCCTTTGATAATTCCTTGCCGTCATATGGATGTATTCCACCTTTAAATGTACACTTTCCCATGACATATTTCTCCTTATAAAATAATATATGTTATCATCCAAAGCAATGCAAAAACAGATAGACAACCATAAAACCCAAGCTTAATGATTGTGTATCTGATTTATAATAATTATGAACGATAATTAATATATTAATATAATATATCATTTATCATTAAAAATCTACTTTTTTTTGTGTATATATTCGTATATAATAAACAAAAACTGACATTTTTTTAACGTATACTTTTTGTAATCAAAGGATTTATAATTAATGAAGACTATAACTAAAACATTTAATCTAAACGATATACACAACAACGACAGCAATACTAATAATACTGCTGATAATTTTATCAATAATTCTCTCTGCAGCGAGCATACAATATTTTTTGATATTGAAACAACCGGCTTTTCGCACAAGACAAGCTTCTGTTATTTAATCGGCACTGCTTATATAAAGAATTCCATACTTACCATAATACAGTGGCTTGCCCAGTCCAAGGCTGACGAAGTGCAGGTAATAGCAAGCTTTCTTAATGCTGCCGCTTCATTTGATACACTGGTGCATTTTAATGGAGACAATTTTGACATTCCATTTATTAAAGACAGAGCCGCACACCTTAACATTCCGTACACACTTGATAAGCTCTTAAGCTATGATTTATACAAATGTGTACGTCCATTAAAGGCATTACTAAAGCTTGAAAGCTGTAACCAGAAGTCTGTTGAGCAATTCCTTAACATAAGCCGTGATGATGAATTCTCTGGCGGCGAGCTTATCAAGGTATACAACGACTATGTTAAGACTGGAGAAGCTTCTTACGAAGAACTGCTTCTGCTTCATAATTATGATGATGTATACGGACTTATCCAGCTTTCATCTATAACTGCCTACAATGCTGTATTAGAAGAAAATGTAACCTATACTGGATATTCTGTCGAATATTCCGATGATACTAATAAAAATGGAGATTTAATAATTAACTATACCCTGCCCTGTGCAGTTCCCATACCCGTTATTCATCTTGATAATAATGGATATGCCATAAGAATCAATGGCAATACTATGAAAATCAAACTGCCATTAATAACTGATAATCTCAGATTATATTATAGTGATTATAAGAATTACTACTATCTTCCATACGAAGATACTGCCATTCACAAAAGTGTAGCTGCTTATGTTGATGCTGAATGTAAAGTGAAAGCAACCAGAGAAACAGCATACACTAAAAAATTCGCTTCGTTTATCAAACTGCCTTGTTACAATACAGACAGTCTCCAGACTTCTGAATATATATTCAGATATGAGTATAATGATGCTAATATATACCTTTTATACGATAAAAAAGAACTGCCTGAAGACATAATTCTTCAGGCAGTACATATACTGATTACTTTTTTCTGTAGAAAAACAACTCACTAGATTCATAACCAAGGTCTTTATAATTGATAATCTGCTCTGTATTACCAACAAATAAACAGCCGCCCTTAACTAATGAATCATTGAATTTCTTATATATCTCTAACTTGGCATCTTCTGTAAAATAGATAAGTACATTTCGGCAAACTATAAGATGACAGCTCTGAGGATATGAGTCTTTTAAAAGATTAGACTTCTTGAACTCAACGCACTTCTTAATCTCATCTGAAATCTTATAGTACTTATCTCCCATTTTTTCAAAATATTTATTCTTATACTCATCAGGAAGTCCCTTTAAGCTGTTGGCTGAATACACGCCATCTTTGGCCTTTTCAAGAACCTGGTCATCTATATCGGTAGCATATATCTTTATATCTTTAAGTGGGACTTTCTTTGCAAGCACCATTGCAAGCGAATATGGCTCATCACCTGTTGAACAAGCAGCACTCCATATCTTAAGTCTTGGTCCAAACTTCTTAATCAGGTCTGGAAGGATAATCTCATCAAGCTTCTTCCATAACGCTGGATTTCTATAGAATTCTGACACATTAATTGTAAGATAATTAACGAATTCATCAAGCATCTGGGCATCATTCTTTATCGCATTGCAATAACTGTCATAACCTGTATGCTTATTCCTTGCTATAAGTGTATCTATTCTTCTCTTCATCTGCTTTTCTTTATAAGCATTAAGGTCAATTCCTGTAAGTCCTAACACAAATTTCTTAAAATCTTCATAATCTTTAACCATATTGATATCCTCTGTTCTTTCCTGTAACATATTCCGCAGTTGTTGCAATCCCTTAGCTTTATATGGATTTTATCACACAATATTAATTGTGTCAAAATTTTATCATTATATAAAAAATATAAAAACATTACATAAAATATCTAATTACCATATCCAATTAAGCTTACCATTATATTCAATTTTACAATATTCTGGATTTTACAACTCATTCTGCCAATATTGAATTTGCCAATATATTAAACATCGTATTAGACATATATAATTAATTACATTATAATAAACATTAATTTACTATATCAATTTAATCTAAGCACAATACGCACATATCACCAATTTATAAAATAGAAGGAATTAACACAATGAACGAAGAACAGCTTTTAAAAAGAAAAATAATAGATACTGCCAATCAGGCTTTCAATCACAATATATATACTTACACTAATTTTTTAAGTATAAATGAACTGTCGTCTGTCAACAAAATGAGCAACGAATTATCATTTATACCATATGATGAATGGGGTGGCAATCCTGTATGTGAACGCAAAATAATACGTTTCGGCTCTGAGGAACTCTATGGCTATGATGCCGGTTACCCTATCTCAACTATCCGAATAAGCCCATTATCCGTCAAATTTGCTGAACAGCTTAACCACCGTGATTACCTTGGTGCAATTATGAACCTTGGAATTGAACGCGAACTAGTCGGTGACATTATAATTAAAGTGCCTGATGCTTATGTATACTGCCTTTCGCACATAGCTGATTATATATGTGATAATCTGGACTCTATTAAACACACACACATAAGATGTACAATATGCACTGATGAGATTGAAGCAATCAAACCAGAACTTGAAGAGATACGAATAATTGCTGCTTCTAAGCGGATTGATGCAGTTGTTGCTTCCCTCACCAGATTATCACGCAGTAATTCCAATGAGCTATTTACGTCAAAGAAAATATTCCTCAATGGAATATGTACCGAGAATAAAAGCCAGAACTTAAAAAAAGATGATGTACTTGTAATCCGTGGACATGGAAAGTATATCTTTATAGGTGATGAAGCCGAAACCCGCAAAGGACGAAGCTATCTGACACTTATGCAATATAAGTAATTATTCTTCTAATATAATTCGCACCCCAGATTTTGACAGAAAGCTTAAGGAAATTTAACAAGAGCTGTACACCAACATTGTATATATACTTTCTACCGGTTCTACCCGGCATAGAAAGTATATATCACACTAAGGTGTACAGCTCTTATATTATCAAATATTAAGTTACAGCCAATCATCAGAACATCTGACAATTAATTATTAAATTATTCTTCTGTAGCCTCTTCCTGTGGTTCTGCATCATCTAATAATGCTTTCATACTAAGACTGATCTTCTTGTCAGCTTCGTTAAGGTCTACAACCTTAGCTTCAATTTCCTGACCAATCTTTAATACATCTTCTGGCTTGTTAATGTGTTCCTTAGAAATCTGTGATACGTGAAGTAAAGCATCAATGCCGTCTTCAAGCTGAACAAAAGCACCAAAGTCAGTCATTCTTGCTACCTTACCAGTAACAACATTACCTACAGCATACTTTGTTGAAGCATCATTCCAAGGGTTCTGGTCTGGATATTTAACTGAAAGTGCAATCTTGTCACCATTGATTTCCTTGATGAAGCACTTAACTGAATCGCCAACCTTATATACCTTCTTAGGGTTCTCTGTTCTTCCCCAAGACATCTCTGAAATATGAAGAAGTCCGTCTACACCACCAAGGTCAATGAATGCACCAAAATCTGTTACATTCTTAACTGTACCTTCGATTGTATCTCCTTCTTTAATCTTAGAAAGAAGTTCTTCCTGAGCTGCCTTCTTCTTAGCTACGATAAGCTGCTTGCAGTCACCAATCACCTTTCTGTTCTTTGGATCATATTCTGTTAATACAAATGTAATCTCCTTACCATTGTATTCTGAGAAATCCTTAACATAAGAATCTGATACAAGGCTTGCTGGAATGAAGATTCTTGTCTCATCAACAACAACTTCAAGACCACCCTTAATAACTCTTGATACATTAGCTGTTATAGCTTCTTTGTTATTAAATGCTTCTTCAAGTCTCTTGCTTCCACTCTCTGCAACAAGCTTTCTATATGTAAGAAGAACCTGTCCTTCTCCATCATTAAGCTTAAGCACCTTTGCCTTCATCTCATCTCCAACAGAAACAACTGTTGTTAAATCGATACCTGGTGTTGATGAATATTCACTTCTTGTGATAATTCCATCGTGCTTATAGCCTATGTTAAGAACGATATGGTCTTCTTTAACTGCTATTACAGTGCCATCAACAACTTCTCCTGTATGAATTTCCTTCCACTCTTCGTTAGCTAACATCTCTGCAAAATTCTCTGACATTAGTATAAACCTCCTCAATGATATTGTTCGGGGTCGATGCCCCAGCTGTAATACCTATGCTGTCTATGAATCTTAAATCGTTAAGATTAAGATCTCTTAGAGTTTGAATGTAAAATGTATCCTCACATTCGCCTTTACAAATCTCATACAGTTTTCTCGTATTGGAACTACTCTTGTCACCAATGACAATCATCGCACTAACTTTCCGTGCAATATCTCTTGCCTCTGTCTGACGTTCTTCCGTGGCATTACAAATAGTATTTTTAATGGTAATATTGTAACTCTTTTTGTTGATAATTTCAACTAATTCTTGAAATTTATTGTAATTAAATGTCGTTTGGGATACAACAACCACTTCTTTTGCCCTGTCAAGCTCAAGATTTTGTGCTTTTTCGATAGAATCCACTATATATACAGGACTTACTGACCACCCTTTAATGCCCTCAACTTCCGGGTGTTTCTCATTGCCTATTATTACAATCTGCTTTCCTGCCTTGCTCTCCTGCTCAACTATTCTGTGTATTTTAAGAACAAATGGACAGGTTGCATCTACAACTTCATAATTCTTTGTCTTTATGCTCTCATACACATTTTTAGATACACCATGCGACCTTATTATGACAGTAGCATTATCAATACCGTCAAGCTGTGCTACATCTGATATTGCCTTGACCCCTTTGCTTTCAAGGTCCTTTACAACTTCATCGTTATGTATGATAGGTCCGTATGTGTATACATTTTCCATTCCTGTTCTTTCATACACTGTATCCACTGCACGGTGAACTCCAAAGCAGAAACCAGCAGACCTGGCAAGTATAACTTCTGCCTCTTTCATATATCCTCCAAATCACTACTTTGCTTTATTAATAACTGTCTTGATGGCTTCCACCACCTCATCAATTCCCATATCAGAACTGTCTACAAGAACTGCATCATCTGCCTGCTTTAATGGTGAAATATCCCTGTGCATATCCTGATAATCTCTCTGTTCAATATCCTCTTTTATCTTCTGTAAATCACATTCTTCACCCTTTGCCTTAAGTTCGTCATATCTTCTTCTGGCTCTGGCATCAGAACTTGCGGTAAGATATATTTTTACATTGGCATCTGGAAGAACTGTTGTGCCAATATCACGTCCATCCATAACAACATTTTCTGCTGCCGCAAGCTCTCTTTGCAAATCAACAAGCTTGCTTCTTACAGCCTTATACTTAGATGTCTTTGAAGCCATATTGCCTGTTGCCTCAGTTCTTAAAAGACTGGTTACATTCTCGCCGTTAAGGATAACCTGCTGTTCGCCGTCTTTATATTCTATTGTTATCTTTACATTATCGACTGCCGCATTAATCGCAGCTTCATCTGCGGGGTCAATATTATTCTGGTTAAAATATACCGCCATTGCCCTGTACATAGCACCGGTATCTACATATATATAACCCATCTGCTTAGATATAAGCTTTGCTATTGTACTCTTGCCAGCTCCTGCCGGTCCATCAATTGCTACTGAATAAGACATAATAATCCTCTTTTCTGCCTGTGTTATAAAACACGCTGGCATTATTTAATTATTCAAATGCATTGCCGCAGCATACGCACTCGACCACGCTACCTGCAAGTTAAAACCGCCTGTAACCGCATCTACATCAAGCACCTCTCCTGCAAAATACACATTTTTAACTAACTTTGACTCCATAGTTGTCGGATTGATTTCTTTAACATCAACACCGCCCTGTGTAATTATAGCTTCATTAAAGCCTCTTGTACCGGTTATTGTCATTTCAAAATGCTTTAACAGATGTACAAGCCCTAATCTTTCTTCCCTTGTTATCTCATTAACCTGTTTATCTTTATTGATATCACTGAGCCTTACTATAACAGGGATAAGTTTCTTAGGAAGCAGCTTATCAAGTGAATTACGGAAGGTTTTATTCTTTTCCTCTGAGAAATCCCTAAGAACTCTCTCATCAAGCTGTTCCTCTGATAAAGCTGGCTTTAAATCTATCACAAGCTTAAGCGGTCTTTTTCTTAATATTGCTGTTGTATAACTGCTCGCACTAAGAATAACTGGCCCGCTCACACCAAAATGCGTAAATAGCATTTCACCAAAGTCACTATACAGCTCTTTACGACTGTCACCCATACTGTCATATATGCTTATTGCTATATTCTTAAGGCTCAGTCCCATAAGCTCTGAAGCCCATTCTTCTCTTACTGTGAGAGGAACTAATGCCGGTATAATAGGTGTAACATTATGTGAAAGTGCCTTTGCAAATCTATAGCCATCGCCTGTTGAACCGGTGCTTGAATAAGAATTACCACCTGTTGCTATAATACAGGAATCAGCTTTTATAACCTGCTTTCTGCCAGTAGATAACTCCTTAACTTCAACACTTACAAACTGCGATATATATTCTGGCTCTTTTTTCTTAGATTTAGGTTCTTTTTTCTTGGATTTATACTTTTTTTCAAGTTTTACACTATCATTTGCTATATTCTCTGATACTGCATTGCAAGATACTATTTTCCCTGACACTGCATTTTCTGATACTACATTCTCTGATAATTCCCTGGCTGTAACATCAACAACCTCTGTGCTAAGCATAATATCCACTTTGCATTTTCTTAATTCTCTTGCCAATGTGCCGATTACATCTGATGAATGGTCTGACTCTGGAAAACAGCGGTTACCTCGTTCTATTTTAAACTTAAGTCCAAGTTCATCAAAGAATCCCATTACATCATAATTAGAAAAGCCTTTAAATGAACTGTACATAAATTTAGGGTTGGTTACAACACTATTTTTAATGTCGTCCTCATCACCAGCATTAGTAAAATTACAGCGGCCTTTTCCTGTTATAAAAAGCTTCTTTCCAAGCTTATCATTCTTTTCTATAAGAGTTACTGTGTGTCCATTTCTGGCGGCTATAATAGAAGCCATCATACCTGCCGCCCCGCCTCCAATAACTACAACTTTACTCATAGGAAACCTCTCTATCCTCTTTATTCCTGAACCAAAAGTTCTTTGAAATATGGTAACTCAAGTGCCCAGTCACAGAATGTATGCCATTCTGCAAGCTTATGGTTTCTTCTTGAATAATACATTCCTGCAAGATTTTCATAATTAAATGTGCAGGTACGCATCTGATTATAGCTTTCTGGAAGCAACTGAATCATACTATACCAAAGGTCTTTATCCTTAGTTTCTATGAACTTCTGGCGTATTGTTTCAAGAAAATCTATATTCTTCTGCATCATATCTAACGCCTCAGAAGTACAATGGTCAACGCTGAAATCTTCCATTTCAAATGACTTGCTGTGGATTTTATGCATTGTACTTGTTGAATTGGCAACTGTTCCAACCTTATATGTATCGTATTCCTTCCACCAGTAGATTGGTGCTGTTATATCTACTGTTACAAATATCTGTCTTATAAACTTTCTATGGTCTGAACCAGCCTTGCAGAGCCTTTTCGCTAAATCTAAATCATTAGGTCCAAATGTGAATACTCCATTTTCTGTCTTACTATCCATTCTAGCCCAGCTATTAAGCGGATTTCTCGCTCCTCTCATAGCATTTTCAAAATTCATAACTTCAAATCTTTCAAGCTTAATCATCTATTCAAATACCTTTCTGTGTTTATTAGTAACGTATATTGTGACATTATTATAAATAACGCATACATATTTATATTACACTATTATTAGTGCAAAGTATATAGTTGACTTAAAATAATAAAATTGACCTTTAGAAGCCATAATATACCTCCAAAGGTCAATCTTATTTTAGTTCATAATATTTATGTAATTAATTCTTACAATAATTACATTATCAATTCCTGCAATATAATATTAATAACACAATATTAATTAAAGAAGGCTCTTGCGTAATTCTGCTCCATCCTTAGCACTAAGATATGCAGGTGCAATATCAAATACTGTCTTACAACCGCTCTGACCTTCCTTATAAAGACGATAAGCTGCTCTTGCATATGCTACGATAACGCAAGATGTGAATTCTGGGTTAGAATCAAGCTTTAAGCTGTATTCTATAACGTGATTGTTCTCTTTGTTCCAGCCTGTCTTTCCTGTACGGATAACAAATCCTCCGTGAGGAATTCCACTGTGGTTTTTCTTTAATTCTTCTTCACTGATAAAATGTACTGTTGTATCGTAATCAGCGAAATAGTTAGGCATATTCTTGATTGTTTCTTCTACCTTTGCAGCATCAGCACCTTCCTCTAATACTACAAAACATTCTCTTGTATGCTTCTGTCTTGTTGTAAGCTCTGGATTCTCGCCATTTCTTACAGCTTCTAAGGCTGCCTCAACTGGAATTGTATACTGCTTGCCATCCTTGACGCCCTCAACTCTTCTGATAGCGTCTGAATGTCCCTGACTTACGCCCTTACCCCAGAATGTATAATCTTTGCCTTCTGGTAAAATAGCATTGGCATACATACGGTTTAAAGAGAACATACCTGGATCCCAGCCTACTGATATAATTCCAACGTGTCCGCTCTTCTTAGCCGCAGAATCAACATTTTCAAAATGTTCTGGAATTCTTGCGTGTGTATCAAAGCTGTCAACTACGTTAAACATCTCTGCAAACTTTGGTGTCTGTACTGGTAAATCTGTAGCACTTCCACCGCAAAGAATCATTACGTCTATCTTATCCTTCCACTGCTCTACCTCATCTACTGAGCATACTAAAGCACCCTCTGTCAATATAGATACGCTTTCTGGTGCACGTCTTGTAAATACTGCTACAAGCTCCATATCTGGATTTTGCCTGATAGCACACTCAACGCCTCTTCCAAGATTTCCGTATCCAATAATACCTATTCTCATATTCTGCCTCCATTTTATACATATTTACTGTATTTCACATATAATTAATGTGAACAAACACTTCTTTAATATTACTTTTTGAAAATACATATGTCAACTCTCATTCAGGCAGTTTTTTATCAATAAATATTATTACTGTTCTTTCTTTAGCTTCCCAGCCATTAAAATTGTAAATCCAATGCCCATTAATGATAATACTAATAAATATCCTGCCCAGTATATATGTGTCATATCTCCTGTCTGTGGTGTTTCAACTGTATTACCTGCGGCTTCTGTTACATTTTCTACTGATGTGCCTGGTAAACTTATATCTGATGAACTGCTTGTAATCTGCTGTTTTGTAATAAGATATGTTGAGCAGTGATCCTGTTCTACTGTCATATAACCATCATTATCAACTACAGCTGACATCATACTAATTATTGTTCCATCATCTAAGAGCTGGCTGTAATAAAGTGTCTGGCCTGCATATGCTTTTCCAACATTTAACTTAATACTTGCCGTTGCTGGAAGCACGCCGGAATAATTGTATACAATCTTAGATACGAATATATCCTCTGTTACATCTGCCGGCATATCTCCTGCTTCTTTTATATCAGAAGTAATTGCTGTTGAGAAGTCATATATTGCAACCTGTGATACTTCTGACATTGTTCCTTTTGCAAATGTAAATGTAACATCATTGTTAGATTTGATAACAACATCATTCACCTTGTTATCTTCAATAATCTTTCTGATTTCATCAGCCTTAATAGTTGTGCTGCCGTCTGATACATCTACTACTGTATTAGTGGTGCTTGACTCTGGTGTCGATGGCTTCTCATCTGCTGGTGTATCTGTTGTGTTGTCAGATGGATTATTGGTTGTGTCTCCTTTTGAATTATCTGTCGTATTATCACTAGACGATTTAGCTGTAAATGTAAGCTTATCTGCTACACATTCAACATTATAAAGACCTTCTATCTCTGTACCGTCATACTTGTATCCGTCTGGAAGATTATCACTTTCCACTACAGGATTGTATGTTGCTACAGGATTGTCATAATCAATAAGCCATAATTCATCATTGCTTCGTTCATCTACACCAAGCTTTTCAAGAAGCTTACATATTCTATAATATGATGTTTTATTTTCATAAACATATGCAGATACATACTTTTCATTTGTTGCTGTATTGATTATAACCTGACTTGTTCCGCCGCTTCCACTGTCTGACTCATAATATGAAATAGGCTTGTCTAATGTGGTTTCAGTATATCCAGCAGGGATATTATCATATTCGCCTATCTTATCAGCATAATATACGTCACCCAGAGCTTTCTTTGTGGTAAGCTTGTACATTGTATAAGTTACTTTCCCAGATTCAACATATGTCAGTTCCTTAATATAATATAATGAAGTATTATCTGCCTCGTTCTTATATACTGTATCAGTTGTATAAGGGTCGTACTCATAATACCTGGCATATAATTGTGATATTTGCAGTGGATGTGAAACATTATATGTTACATTTTCCTTTAATGTTCCATTATCTTTGATTGGTTTGTCCGTTTGATTATCGCTTGTATACACTACTGCCTTTGAACCAGAATATATTGTAACATTACATGTGTCTGCAACTGAAAGTACTGAATTAGTTCCCTCAGCGAAGAAAGCTACACCATAATCACCTGTTCTGTCTGCATTAATAACCAGGGAACCATTGCCACATATATTGATGGAACCGCCCCAGGCATCACCATATGAACCAATACCTCCGATTTCATTATCACCAATAAGGTTAATCTTGAAATCATCACCCATCATATTAGTAGCTATTCCAGCAGTCTTGTTTTTATAATTATTTAATGTAAGTGTGTTGGTTTCTCTGTCATAAGACATTCCATCTATGGAATTAGTGCCTTTTGATGAGAACAGCAGCGTACTTTCCTCTCCATTTCTTACATTAATATAAGCATAAGCCCAATCGCCAGTATCACATGGTCCGTTGGCAGCTTTTACTTGTGGTGCTGCAAATGAAACTGCTGCCGATACAGCAAGCACAACAGCTGTAACTAATGCTGTCATTTTTTTACTATGACATTTTTTGTTTTTTACCATAAGTTATTCCTCCTGTTTCTTATATTTTTATGCTGATATATTACTTTATTTATTCTTCTAATTGCAGTTGTCATATATCCCAATCTGTCATAAAATGACAAAAATGGGCGTGGGACTAACGTCCCACGCCCATTTTTTCACTTAAAACCACCAGTTGTTGCGGGTTCTATGAAAAAAACAAATCATACCACTAGCTATTAAACAGGATATGCCTTATTCTCTGTGTCAGCCTTAGCAGGATCAACTTTCTTCTGCTGTGCTTCTCTGTACTTGAAGAACTCAGTAGCAACTGCTGGGAATAATGCGTATGAAAGCACATCCTCATCCTGCTGCTTGTACTGCTGTACGACTGGATCATTCTTGAACTTCTCAAGCTGTGGCTCGATAAGATCTGCTGGACGACAGGTAATAGGTGTAGCATCACCTATAGCCTTCTTCTGTACTTCTGGGTTGAATGGCTTAATTGTCTGTCCGAATTCACCCATAAGAACCTTCTTAGATTCCTTAGTAATCATCTTATAACGCTCGCCCTGTAATACATTAAGAACAGCCTGTGTACCAACAATCTGTGATGATGGTGTAACAAGAGGTGGTTCACCAAAGTCCTTACGAACCTTAGGAATTTCCTCAAGAACTGCCTGATACTTATCTTCTGCACCAGCTTCCTTAAGCTGTGATACAAGGTTTGAAAGCATACCACCAGGTACCTGATATAATAATGTCTTAATATTAACACCAAGAACCTTAGTATTCATAAGACCTGACTTTAATGCTTCTTCTCTCATTGGCTGGAAGTAAGCAGCTATCTCTGCAAGAAGGTTCTGGTCAAGACCTGTATCGTACTCTGTACCCTTAAATGCCTCTACCATAACTTCTGTAGCCGGCTGCGATGTTCCCATTGAGAATGGTGACATAGCTGTATCGATAATATCAGCACCTGCTTCAACAGCCTTCATATATGTCATTGAAGCAACACCAGATGTATAATGTGTATGCATCTGGATAGGAAGCGAAGAACCATCCTTTAATGCCTGTACAAGCTCTGTAGCCTTAGCAGGAACAAGTAAACCTGCCATATCCTTGATACAGATAGAATCTGCACCCATATCCTCAATTCTCTTAGCTGTTTCTTTCCAGTAATCAAGAGTATATGCATCACCAAGTGTATAGCAAAGTGCTATCTGTGCGTGAGCATTAGGATTTTCTTTCTTAACAAGCTTAACTGCCTCAACTGATGACTTAAGATTTCTTAAATCATTGAAACAGTCAAATATTCTGATTATATCAATACCATTAGCAATAGACTTCTGTACGAAATATTCTACAACGTCATCTGCATAATGATTGTATCCGAGGATATTCTGTCCTCTGAATAACATCTGTAACTTTGTATTCTTAAAACCATCTCTTAACTTACGAAGTCTTTCCCAAGGGTCTTCCTTAAGGAAACGAAGTGATGCATCAAATGTAGCACCGCCCCAGCACTCAACTGAATGATATCCAACCTTATCCATCTTATCTATGATTGGAAGCATCTGCTCTGTAGTCATTCTTGTAGCAATAAGTGACTGATGAGCATCTCTTAATACAGTCTCAGTTATCTTTAATGGTCTCTTAACCTGATCTGCCATCTTAAACTCCTCCTATATATTCCTATATATAAAGTAAATAAACTATAATTAAGCTGCGTAAGTAACTTCTATTCAGACTTAGAAGGTCTTATCATATATAGCCCTTCTTCCGTCCACAACGAAGTTGCGTAAGCAACTTCTATACAGACTTAGAGGGTCTTAGCTCGCGTATTGTGCGAGCTTAGAGCCTCTTAGTCTGTTTTACATAACACCAAACATCGCCATAAATGTACCAGCCGCAACCGCTGTACCAATAACACCGGCTACGTTAGGTCCCATAGCGTGCATCAAAAGGAAGTTAGAAGGATCTGCTTCTGAACCAACCTTCTGTGAAACTCTGGCTGCCATTGGAACTGCAGATACACCTGCTGAACCAATAAGTGGATTAACCTTACCGTGTGTAGCCTTACACATAATCTTACCAAATATAACACCTGCCGCTGTACCAAAGCAGAATGCAATAAGACCTAATGCAACAATCTTTAATGTATCAAGATTGATGAAGGCTTCTGCACTTGTTGTAGCACCAACTGATGTACCAAGAATAATAACAACTATATACATAAGTGCATTGGATGCTGTTTCTGTAAGCTGCTTAACAACTCCTGACTCTCTAAAAAGGTTACCAAGCATAAGCATACCAACAAGTGGTGCTGTTGTAGGAAGAATTAATACTACAACGATTGTAACGATAATAGGGAAAAGAATTTTCTCAAGCTTAGATACAGGTCTTAACTGTTCCATCTTAATCTTTCTTTCTTTTTCAGTTGTTAATAACTTCATAATAGGTGGCTGGATAATTGGTACAAGTGACATATATGAATATGCTGCAACCGCTATTGGTCCAAGATAATTAGTCTGTCCTAATTTACCAGCAAGGAATATTGATGTAGGACCATCAGCACCACCAATAATAGATATTGCTGCTGCTGCCTTATCTGGGAATCCCATAAATATAGCCATAATGTAAGCAGCAAATATACCAAACTGTGCTGCTGCACCTAAAAGGAAACTCTTAGGATTAGCGATAAGTGGACCAAAGTCTGTCATCGCACCAACACCAAGGAAGATAAGTGATGGCAGAATACTCCATTCATCTAATAAATAAAAATAATGTAACAAACCACCTACGCCATTGCTTGAATCTTCAATAGATAACATAATATCCGGGAAAAGATTAACAAGTAACATACCAAATGAAATAGGTACTAAAAGCAGAGGTTCATATTCTTTTTTGATTGCCAAATACATGAAAAACAGCGCAACCAGAATCATCAGATAATTACCCCAAGTGAGGTTAAAGAATGCTGTCTGGTGAACGAGGTTTCCCAATGTTGATAAAATATATTCCATTTTTTACCTCCGTATATTATCTCTACACAACTAATTGATATATCAATTAGTTCATAGAAACTAATACTTTACCTGACTCTACTGAATCACCAGCTGCACACTCAACTGTAGCAACTGTACCATCCTGTGGTGCACAGATTTCATTTTCCATCTTCATAGCTTCAAGAACGAGTAATACATCACCCTTCTTAACTGCTGTGCCCGCATTAACGTTAACCTTAAGAATCTTACCAGGCATTGGTGCATTGACCTTTACTGCACCCTGTGCGCCTGCTGGTGCTGCAGCCTTTGGTGCTGCCTTAGGAGCTGCTGCTTTTGGTGTTGCTGCCTTAGCTGCACCTGCTGTGCTTCCTGTTCCTTCTTCTACAGTAACATCATATACATTACCATTAACTGTTATTGTATAATTCTTCATAATTTATTTCCTCCTGCTATTAACCTTTCTAATTGAACGAACTACAAGTCCGTCTGTAGATGTATTCTCTGATGCAGCAATAGCTGCTGTTATAACTGCTATAAGTTCAAGATCATCAACTTCTTCATCCTGCTCTTCGCTTGAAACTATCTGAGCAATAGCATTATCAACACCCTGGGCATCATTAGATGCTTCATTCTTAGCCTTATTTTTGTTCTCAAACTTATTGATGTACTTAAATAATGAAATAATGAATGAAATAAATATAAGTACAACGAATACTGTTCCCATACCGATAAGAGTATTCATTACTGCTTTATACATCTTCTGTCCTGTAGTATATGATGGATTTATAGCACCATTTTCAAGTGTATAGTCATCATTAATTACGAATTCAAATGTACATTTATCATTCTTCTCATATGAAGTATCAACTGTAATAGTACATAACTCACCTGTCTTGCTATTGAGTTCTACATTAATTTCATTGATACTCTTTAAAGCACCTAACTCACCTCTTGTGCTATTCCAGCTATTATAAAAAGCTATTGTCTTAACACTAATTCCACTCTGGTCAACAATGTATAACTTATTATTTACCATTGTAAGTGATTGAGCTGCCTCTGCATCCGCTGTTATCTTAGCAGAATCATTCTTATCAAGATATGTAATCATATCTTTAACCCAGTCTACAAGATAAGCCTCACTGGCATCAAGCTGCTGCTGTTTTAATTCTGTCTTGGCACTTGCTGTTGATATAGTGCCATTAGATGAACTGCAGGCTGTCATACAGAATACACAGATAAGTAATGAGAATAACACTAAGAACTTTTTAAACTTAATTTTCTTCATATTATCACCTCTTCAATTATACTGTGCCATGCTTCTTATCTGCACGAACCTCTCTTTTATCAAACAACATTTCAAATGCTGCAATAATGTACTTTCTTGTATCTTCTGGGTTAATAATTGTATCAACATAACCTCTTGCAGCTGCCTGCTCAACGCTTGACTGTAATGCTGCATATTCAGAAGCCTTTTCATTAATCTTAGCTGTAACATCATCTGCTGCTGCGATTTCATCAGCATACATAATCTTAGCAGCTAAAGAAGCATCCATCATACCGATGCTTGCCTGTGACCAGGCATATACCATATCTGCACCTACTGACTTAGAATTCATAGCTACATATGCGCTTCCATAAGCTTCACCTGTAATTACATTAACCTTTGGCACATCTGCGTTAGAAAATGCATATACTAACTTAGCAGCTGCCTTGGCAATTGTCTTCTCAGCTCTTACATTAGCTTCAAAGCCCTTAACATTAGTAAGTGAAAGCACTGGTATTTCAAATGCGTTACAGAATGTTACGAATTCGGCTGCCTTATAAGCTCCATCTGTAGTTAATACAGCTGCAAACTCTTCTGCCTTTTCGCCATTCTCATCATATATTGCTGTTCTGTTAGCAACAGCACCAACTGTAACTCCATCAAGCTGAATGAAGCCAGTTACCATTTCCTTAGCATATTCAGCCTTAACTTCTACAAATAATCCATCATCTGAAATATCTGTAAGAGCAAGTGCAGCATCAGCTATCTCTGCTGACATATCAGCGCATACTCTGTTAAGGTCGTCCTGATTATCTGTGTATACAGCACCTTCCTCATTATTAGATGGAAGCATTGATACAAGCTGTCTTACTCCATTAGCGATTGTTTCTTCATCACCAATGAAATCTGCAACACCTGCTTTAGCCATAAATTCTGCACTTGATGTATCAAGCTTAGATTCATAGTTGCCATCTAATGCATTAGGACTGTTAACAAATAACTTAGCCTTCTTTTCTTCCACAAATACGAAATCTGAAAGTTCTGCAAGAACAGCAAGACCTCCACCACATTCACCATATACGGCTGTAATCTGTGGAACAATTCCAGAAGCTAATGACATATTCTTATAAATCTGTCCAAAGCCGTCAAGGGCGTCTGTTGCTTCCTGAAGTCTTAAACCTGCGCAGTCAATCAGACCAATCACAGGAGCTCCCATTTTCATTGCCTTCTCATAAAGATTAGCAATCTTCTTGGCATGCATCTCACCAATTGTTCCGCCTAACACAGCAGCATCCTGGCTATACACATACACAAGATTTCCATTGATAACTCCATATCCTGTGATTACACCATCAGATGGAGCCTTTTTTTCCTGCATGTTAAAATCTGTTGCTCTTGCTGTAACAGCCGCTCCGATTTCAACAAAACTGCTATCATCAAGAATTGCTTCGATTCTTGATAAAGCCTGTGTAGTATTACTCATCACCGAGACCTCCTCTTTGTTATATATTGCTTAATGCAAACAACTATTGTTTATTTTATAACAATGTAAGTTAAATTACAAGAGATTTGTTGTTGCTTTCCACGTTATTTTGTTAATTTTATACGCATTTTTCATTAATTTTGCACATAGGACATATATGTTATTAATCTTTTGTTTCAAGAACTATAATAAGTCCTTTATGAACCTTAATTATTCCCTGTTCATCTTCTACTTCGTTGCTCTGGCATATACTTAATCCCTGCTTTAATTCATAATTATCAAGCGTATATTTAAATCCCTCAAGGCTTAAACTGACATTTTCTGACATAGGAATAATTGACACATATCTTCCATACTGGCTGTCTTTACGAATTATATGTATTCCATCAGCCTCACTTAAAAGATATATATAATTGTGCTCATCAACTATATGGCAGTCCTTTCCACAATCAGCCGCCACCTTCATATTTCCTATATTGGTAATTGTGTGATCCATTCTTGTTCCTGTCGCACCAAGTATATATATGTCTGTTGCACCCTTTTTAAGTGCTGTCATAATCGCAAGATGTGTGTCGGTATAATCTTTTTCTTTAGGATATATCTCAAATTCAGTATTACTCTTATATCTGTCAAGCACATCTTTATCTACTGAATCGTAATCTCCAAGCAGAAAATCCACCTTCAATCCAAGCTTATCAGCATACTCAAGACCGCTGTCAGCCGCTATGCAATAATCAAATGTCTGATTATCAAGCCATTCTTTCGCCCACGCAACATTAATACTTCCACCTGTAACAATAAGAGTCTTGCTCATCTTCTATAACCTCCTTTTTAATTATCAATCTTTTAAATTTTCTGTCCATGTTCTTTAATTTTTCACATTTATACTTTATAATTAACCCAATAGTAATTAAGCGTATATATTTTAATAAGCAGACAGCATTTTCATTCTGCTTACATCTGGTAATAGTACCACATTTTACTGCTTATATATAGTTTAATTTACGCGAAGCATTTTAATGCTACATATTACATATTATTTATATACACAGAAAGGAGATTATTGTGAGCAGCTTAAATTCACAGTCAGACAATACAGTTGATGAACACATCATTGACGAAGCTAAGCAATCTGGCATTTCTGAAAAAGAAGCCAAAAATATTATCGAGGAAGAAGAAGGCATTGAGCTTTTACAGCACTCTGGCAATCTGTATGAGTCAACAGATGACAAATATAAAGATAACTTGTCGTCTGCAATAACTTTTTTTGTATGCGGTGCTGCTGGAATTATAATTCTTATTCTTAATGACATCGGAATATTAAAGTTTGTAACAAAAGGTAGTTCTAATTTCATACTTGTAAATGTTGTTCTTGGTCTTTTATTTGTTGGATTTATCGCAATAGGTTTCTGGTCTTTAAAGTATTCCAAGAAAATCAAGTCAAACGCCTCTATCGAAAATGAAGCAACGGACACTATTATCAACTGGCTTAATGACAATGTAACCAAAGAAGACATTGAAGGTTCTTACAACAATGATATTGCAGAAGAAATGAAATATTTCAACAGAAGTGATTACATCAAAAATGCTATTATGAAACAGTTCCCTGACACGTCTGAAGGGTTATGTGACACTATCTCTGATAAATACATTGACAGCATTTTCAATATGTAAATCAACTTTACAAAAACAAAAAGAATATACAGGCTTCTATAAAAAGCATACAATCAGCTTTATAAAAACACTGGCTTCCATAGAACCATACAGTCTGCTATAAAATCACGCAGCCTGTCAATGCTAAATATTACCCAGCTATAATCAGGCTATAACATAAGATAAGCAAAAGCTGTTGGTTTATTATCTAAACACTGATAATAAATCAACAGCTTTTTACTATTATTGTAAATATAATTACTTACTTTGAAAGGTACTCATCAATACCCTTAGCAGCAGCTTTACCAGCTCCCATAGCAAGAATAACTGTTGCAGCACCTGTAACAGCATCACCACCAGCGTATACGCCTTCCTTAGATGTCTGTCCATTAGCTTCTTCTGCTACAATACATTTTCTCTTATTAATCTCAAGACCCTTAGTTGTAGATGAGATAAGTGGGTTAGGTGATGTACCAAGTGACATAATAACTGCATCAAGGTCCATTACGAATTCTGAATCAGGGACTTCAACAGGCTTTCTTCTTCCAGAAGCATCTGGCTCGCCAAGTTCCATCTTAACACACTTAATACCTGTAACATTACCCTTATCATCTGTAAGGACTTCTGTTGGGTTAGTAAGAAGGTCAAATATAATCCCCTCTTCTTTAGCGTGATGTACTTCTTCTGCTCTTGCAGGAAGTTCTTCCTCACTTCTTCTGTATACAATATGTACCTCAGCACCAAGTCTTAATGCTGTTCTTGCGGCATCCATAGCAACGTTACCACCACCAACGACAGCAACCTTCTTAAATCTTGCTATTGGTGTATCATAATCCTCTCTGAAAGCTTTCATAAGATTGCTTCTTGTAAGGTATTCATTAGCTGAGAATACTTCATTAGCATTTTCTCCTGGGATACCCATAAATCTTGGAAGACCAGCACCTGAACCGATAAATACAGCATCAAAACCTTCTTCATTAATAAGCTGGTCAATTGTCATTGACTTACCGATTACTACGTTAGTTTCAATCTTAACACCAAGCTTCTTAACATTTTCAATCTCTGATGCAACAACTGTCTTCTTTGGAAGACGGAATTCTGGAATGCCATATACTAATACTCCACCAGCTTCGTGAAGTGCTTCAAATATTGTAACATCATATCCCATCTTAGCAAGATCACCGGCACAAGTAAGTCCTGAAGGACCTGAACCGATAACAGCCACTTTCTTACCCTTCTTCTCTGTTGGCATCTCTGGTGATACATTGTTCTCTCTAGCCCAGTCAGCTACGAATCTTTCAAGCTTACCAATTGATATAGCTTCGCCCTTAATTCCTCTTATACACTGACCTTCACACTGTGTTTCCTGTGGACATACACGGCCACATACAGCAGGTAATGCAGATGACTTTCCAATAACCTTGTAAGCTTCTTCAAAATTACCTTCTTTTACATTATGTATGAATTCCGGAATATTGATTGATACTGGACATCCCTGTACACATTTAGCATTCTTACAATTAAGGCAACGTGTTGCTTCTTCCTGTGCCTCTTCTGCATTATATCCAAGGCATACCTCATCAAAGTTCTTATTCCTTACATCTGGAGCCTGTTCCCTTACTGGAACTTTCTTCATAACATCCATTATATATACCTCTTTTCCGTTGATTAATTACATTGTCCACATCCACCGTGATGCGTATCTCCTTCAAGGGCTGCAAGCATAGCTCTGCCCTCTTCTGTCTTATATGTCTGCTGTCGTTTCATAGCCTGGTCAAAGTCTACTAAATGTCCATCGAACTCCGGTCCGTCTACACAAGCGAACTTAATCTCATCACCAACCTGAAGTCTGCATGCACCACACATACCTGTACCATCAACCATAATAGGGTTCATACTTACAACTGTAGGTATACCTAATTCCTTAGTTAAAAGACAGACGAATTTCATCATAATCAATGGTCCAATCGCTATACATTTGTCATACTTCTTACCCTGTGCATAAAGATCTTTAAGTACATCTGTACCCATACCTTTTCTTACATAGCTGCCATCATCAGTTGTTATATAAAGATTACCTGCCACTGCCTTCATCTCTTCTTCTAATAAGATAAGGTCTTTGTTCTTAGCTCCAACGATAACATCAACATCTACACCATGCTCATGAAGCCATTTTACCTGAGGATATACTGGTGCTGTACCTACACCACCTGCTATAAATACGATATTCTGCTTCTTTAAATCCTCAATATTCTCGTGAATTAATTCTGAAGGGCATCCTAATGGACCAACGAAATCACTAAAAGCATCACCTGCTTTAAGGTGAGACATTTTTTCTGTTGATGCTCCTACTATCTGGAATACAATTGTTATTGTTCCAGCTTCTCTGTCATAATCACAGATTGTAAGAGGAATTCTCTCTCCTTTTTCATCCATTTTAACAATTATGAACTGGCCAGGTTCACAGTGCTTAGCAACTCTTGGTGCTTCAACATCCATAAGAAAAATCTTTTCTGCTAATTTTTCAGCCTTAAGAATCTTGTACATTTTATTACCCCTTTCAGTTATATATTATCTGAAGTGTTAATCACACATCAAAACTTAATTATATGCGGCTGCACTATATGCTCCGCCATTCTGTGTCACTGTATAGCAGTCACCTGTCTTAGTCGCGACACCATAATAACCAGCTGTAGAAGTCTTTCCCGTCTTAGATGTCACATCATATCTTACAACGAACATCTCAACTCCATCTACAGTTGTCCTTGACTGATATACAAATGTAACTGTAGAACCATCAGCAGCTGTAGTTCCATCTGACTTAAGCACTCCCTTTGATATAAGCTTTCCTTTTAATATCTCAAGTGCCTCATTATATACATATGTCTTAGCCTTGTTGACAACATAGTTACGCTTAACAACACTGCTTGACTGGTTATGCGAATCAATTATAACAACAGATATTACATTATTACCTGTTGGAATTGTAAATGGTTCAGAGTATTCCTCCGAATTCTTAGTTGGTGTAGAACCATCTAATGTATAATACGCTGTACTGCCAACTGGAATATTATCTATTGTCACAGTCTGTCCTTCCTCATATGTTCCTGAGGCAGGACCTACTGTTGGTGCAGATGGCTTCTTAAAGTCAACTGTATACTCCAGCTCCACAACATCACTGCACACTCCTATGTCACTAATAGCAATAGCCTTTATTGTAGTAGTACCACTCTGTATTTCTATTGCTGTACCTGTGTAACGTTTACTTTTCTTATCTGGCTCAGTCTTATCTGTTGTGTAATATATTGTTGAACTGCTGTTCTCTGTAAATTGTAACTTAATCACATCATCATAGCTTCCAGCTTCAACTGATGGCTTAGGGGTTTCAACAACATAATCTGTAAGATATTTGTAACCCTGTTTATCCTTATAATCTTTAATAAGCTTATTAAGACTTGTTCCATCTTTCTTAGTATTATATATTGAAGCTAATGCTTTTATAGCTTTCTCATTATTCTCATCAAATGATAAAATATCCTTTAACACTTCAATTGACATATCTGTATTATCTGTTGCAGCATAACACTGATACAATGTATATTTTAAATCTACATTTTTCTTGCCTTCAGATAACTTGGAAGCTTTAGCAAGATACTTAATAGCATTATCATAATCCTTGTTCTGATAAGAACCCATTCCTTTATCATAATTATATTGGAACGAATTCTTATTCTTATTATTAAGAACAACTCCGACAACTATACCTATAATAACTACTAAAGCAGCTACTACACAGGAAACAGCTATAATCATCTTTTTCCTCTTAGCATCCATAGGCTTCTTATCCTTTTCCTGCACGCTGTCATCTTTCTCATTATTACCATTATTCATATGTGCATCAGAGCTCTTATCCTGCTGTTCTGCCATATTATATTCTTTTATCTTTTCAGAATTTCTAACTGTATTGTGTTCTTTTGGCTTTTCAGAGTCTTTGGTCATATTATAATCTTTTATCGGCTCTGACTCCCTGGCTTTGTTGTATTCTTTTACTCTGCTGGTATCATCTATATTATTCTGTTCTTTATTGGATTGAAGTTCTTTGTCTGCATTCAAATCGCTGATATTAATTGTAGCATCACTTACTTTAGTAAGCATATCATCTGTGACCTTAGGTATAACTCTTGTCTTACCCATTGTTTCATCAGCCAACTCATCATCTTCATCTGATAACTCATTCTGAGTATCTATGAATGCTTTAGCAACGTTAGTTTCTTCTTCAACAAGCTTTTTCATTGATTTAATTAACTCATCATCTAACTCATCTTTGTCATTGCTATTCATACTTATTCCCCTGCCTTTATATTTTAACGAATAAATTCTAACATATTGATACTCAATAATCAATAAATTAACAAATTAAACTTTTTGAACTTTATAGCTGCTATCCATTTGATATATATTATTTTTTTATTTTGTTAATTCTTTTTATCGTTCTTTCATAAATAAGACATACTTTGCACACAATTACAGGTTATATTAATAATCAGATAGCAAAGTTAATTCTTTCTATCTCCCCCTCATATTAAATAATAAAGAACAGGCACCATAAGAATAATCTTATAGTGCCTGTTTCTTTTTATATTGTCTATTTTGTTCTATAAGCCGTTTATTATTACAGTCAGTTCCATTATGTTCTGATAACAGTCAAAATATTATATAAAGAATGGTTATGCCAGACTTGAATGTCTGGCATAACCATCTTTAAGTTCTATAATATCTTTAAAGCTTATATCAAGAATTGAAATTTTCCAGCAGCATTACCTGATGTTAGTAACTGTTACTGTACAGCTAAGTGTCTTATTATGAACTGTAGCTGTTACTGTAGCTGTTCCTGCCCGTCTACCTATAACTTCACCTGATGATGAAACCGTACATACTCTTGGATTAGAACTTCTCCAGGTAACAGCATCTTCTGTACCTATTACATCTAGATTAAATCTATCGTACTGCTCCAATCTCACTCGTGATGTACTCATAGCAAGCGAATGTACCGTACATGAAGCTTCTACACTGCTGTTATTGCTTATAACAAACACATCTGCAGTACCAGGACCAACGGTTGTGATTACACCATTCTGGTCTACCTGTACAATTCCTGTATCTGTTGAATACCACTCATAAGAATCTGTATTATTAACAGGTCTTACAATTACTGATAACTGTCTAGCTCGTCCAGAAAGCATATATATTTCTTTAGAGTTAATTCTTAATGATGATATGTTAACAACTGGTGTTACATATACCCAGCATACACCCTTAACTTCGTTACCGTCTTGTGATGTAGCTGTTATCTTACATTTACCAGTACTAAGGGCAAATATTTCTCCCGACTCATCTACTGTTGCAATAGCTTCATTAGATGATGTCCATGATACATCTTTGACAGTTGCACTGTCTGGTGTTATGACTGCTGTAACCTTAGCTGAATCACCAACAAGAAGCCTTACTGTATCTGGTTCAACTGTAATTCCTATTACAGGATCAACAACCTTTACAATACAAGAAGCACTAACACCACTTCCGTCTGCCGCTGTTGCTGTAATAACTGCATTACCAACTGAGTTGGCACTTAAGTTACCATTGCCATCTACATAACATATATCATAATTAGAAGATGACCATACTATATTCTTATTAGTAGCTGTATCCGTTCCAACAGAAGCAACAAGCGTTCCTGTTGAACCAACATTCATAAATTTATCAGTTTCACTAAGAGTTATTGATGATACATACTCTTTTACTACAATCGTACACGCCGCCGTTAACTTATTAACTTCGGTTGTCACTTCAATTATACAACTTCCACCCTTTAATGCTGTAACAACACCATTTTCATCTACTGTTGCTACTGATGGATCACTTGATAAATATGTAACATTCTTATTCTCAGCATCATAAGGTTCAACTACCGGTATGATTGCATATTTAGCTCCAACCCATAATTCCTGATAATCTGAGTTAAGCGAAATTCCTGTTACCGGCTGTGTAACCGTTACAACACAATATGCTGTAAGTCCTGTATCAACATTGGTTGCAATAATAGATGTTGTACCAGCACCTACTGCTGTAACCTTACCATCGCTCTCAACTGTACACACGCTCTCATCACGGCTTTCCCAGCTGATAATCTTATTATCTGCATTCTCTGGAAGACAAGTAGCATTAAGCCAGAATACCTGACCCTGTCTTACAGTTATATCTGTTGTATTAAGTATAACCTGTGTTACAGGCTGTTTAACATATATATTACACATTGCTGTGTAGTTACCGTCCAATGACTTACAAAGGATTGTACAACTTCCTGTTCCAACTGCTTCTACAAGACCATTAGAATCTACGATACACACATTAGTATTAGAAGATTCCCATACTACTGTTCTATTAGTAGCTGTTACCGGAAGAACCTCTGCTGTAATTCTTAATGTACTGCCTATTGACATTATCTCATCAGTATAATCAAGCTTAATCTGCTCTACTGGTATGCTTATGATAAAGTTACAAGTAGCTATATATGCTCCGTCTGTTGTCTTACATACGATTGTACAATATCCTGGCTTAACATACTTAACAAGACCATTCTCATCTACTGTTGCAACTGATGGATCTGATGATGTCCATGTTACAGCACGGTCAACACCTTCGCCTGCTGGAAGAACAGTTGCAACGAGCTGATACTGACCAACTGCCATCGATGATTCAACTGTTGTTGCATTAAGTACAAGACCTGTTACAGGTTCTCTTACATATACATCACAAGTTGCTACTTTAAGTCCGTCTTCTGTTATGACCGTAATTGTTGCTGTACCACCAGATACACCAGTAATTGTAGCTGTATAGCTGTCACCTTCTACTGTTGCAACATCTGTATTAGATGATGACCATAATACTTTATTATTAGTTGGTGCTGATGGGTTAAATATAAGCTGTACAGTATCAGATGAACCTCTGTCTACTGTAAGTGATGAAGGATTAATAGTAATCTCACCCACTGGTGTTGTAACATATACAACACAGGTTGCTTTCTTAATAACGCCATTAACATTCTGTGTCACCTTAATATGTGCTATACCTGATGCAATACCTGTTACCTTGAATGTTCTCCCGTCTTCTGACTGAACTACATTAATTAAAGTCTCAGTTGGAACAACTCCTGCTGCATCTGGCTGATTCTCTACTGTAAATGTAATATCATCCTTGCTAGGATTATTAGTTACAAGTGCCACAAGGTTCTGTGTATCACCTATATTAACACTCATTGATGTAAGGCTTAAGCCAAATCCATCGATAACTGTAATCTCATAAGAAAGCTGATTATCAAGCTTGTACTTTGTTGAAAGTTCATCTTCAACTCTTGTTGCATATATAGTAGCTTTACCAGCTCCCATTGCTGTAACAAGACCTGTTGTTGCATCAACCTGAAGTACGCTGTTATCAGATGTTGACCAGGTAACCTCTGTTGATTTAGCAGAAGTCTTAAGCTGTATTGAGTCACCCACATTCATATTGCTTACATCATTGCCAAGCTTCTTAAATGGTACAACAACATTAACTACATCTTTGGTCGCCCAGCCTATGTTACCCTGTACATCAATACTTGCAACACCTGCTGTTGCCTGGGCTACACCTGCGTTAACACCTTTTACGCTGCCAGCCTTATATGTAATTACGTCTGTATCTGATGATACATATGTAACACCTGCTGTTGCTGGATACTTAATATTAGAAGGAATTGCTTCTTCTTTAAAGTCTTCAAAATCTTTATCTGATAATGTAATAAATCTTGTACCATCAGAAAGCTTCTGAATAGAATGTCCTTCTGAGTTAGCAACTCCATCAGTGTATTCAACCTTTGATGTTATCTGGTATGTTGCTGTAAGAGAATTGATACCATCACCATCTGCTGTTCTTACTTTAAGATTAGTTCTACCACCACCGACAATCTTAAGTGTTACTTTAGCACCTGAAGATGATACTTTCTCTACAATACCATCTTTAGAAAGACTTCCTGTCTTATCATTGTCTGTTTCAACAAATATTTTATTATTATCATTGGCATTAGATGTTATCTCAATAATATCTCCTACCTGATAACAAAGCATTTCTTCTTTTGTAAGCTCTACACCATTTCTGTATGCCTTAAAGCTGTTAATCTTTAAAGGAACGATGATATCTACAGAGTCATTTCCAAGCTCTTCTTCATAAGTAATGCTACCGTCTGGTCCGTAAGCCTTAGTATAATATGTAGCCGTAATTGTTGCCTTACCTGCTCTATTACCATATATTGTAGGATTGGCAGTGCCTTCTGCTGTGTCTGCATATTTAGTTCCCGCACTATCACTTACGACAAATTTAATAATATCAGAGTTGGATACTGTCCATTTAAGATTTCTTACTGCCGGCTTATAATTATCCGGTGAATCCTGACTGACATTATTCTCATCTCTTCCCGACATAGTTGCCACGATGCTGTTCGACTCTGTGCCCTGATTAACAATTGTTGCTGTCGTTGTCACTGATACAGTGACACTGGAATCAGCTTTAGCAAATACCATATATCCGCCAAATACGAATATAACAAGCATTGCTGAAAGCAATATTTTCCATTGGATTTTGAGTTTTCTTAACTTCTTGATATTGCTCATATATATGCCTCATTTCATAAATATTATTCATTGGTATACTATTTTAGAAATATTTTACAATATCTCCACAATATTTTCAATAAGCAAAAAGTTCTATTTTCAATAATTATGTATATTTTTTTAACATTTCACTTTTTATAAATTGCATTACATCTTACATAATACATTATAATATAATGTAACTTACCAATATTCTTTTTAATCAGTGGAAAATTGACAGCTTTATACAAAACTTTACTTAAATATATAGATTAAATCTAAATTATATGTTAATATGATTATGTAAAAATTTATTTGGAGGTATCTAAAAAATGAAATTAAATTTAAGACCAGCTGAAGAATGCACATTTGATGCTGTATCTTTAGGTGAAGTAATGCTTCGTCTTGATCCAGGTGAAGGAAGAATTCGTACAGCAAGAAGCTTTAGAGCATGGGAAGGTGGCGGAGAATATAACGTTATCCGTGGTCTTCACAAGTGCTTCGGTATGAGAACTGCTGTTATCACATCTTTCGCTGATAACGAAGTAGGTCTTCTTATGAAGGACTTCATCGAACAGGGTGGTGTTGATACATCCCTTATCTGCTGGAAGAAGACAGATGGTATCGGTCGTCTTTGCAGAAATGGTCTCAACTTCACAGAAAGAGGATTCGGTATCCGTGGTGCCAAGGGTTGCTCAGATAGAGCTAACACAGCTATTTCTCAGGCTACTCCAGAAGATTTCGACTTTGATTACATCTTCAAGAACAAGAGCGATGGTGGCTTAGGTGTTCGTTGGTTACATACAGGTGGTATCTATGCTGCTCTTTCTGAACAGGCTTGTGAAACTGTTATTGCAGCTTGTAAGGCAGCTAAGAAGTACGGTACAATCGTATCTTACGATCTTAACTACAGACCATCTATGTGGGAAGCTATTGGCGGTTTAGCTAAGGCTCAGGAAGTTAATAAGGAAGTTGCTAAGTATGTTGACGTTATGATTGGTAACGAAGAAGACTTCACAGCTTGCCTTGGTTTCGAAATCGAAGGTAACGATGAGAACCTTAAGACTCTTAACCTTGATGGTTACAAGAAGATGATTAACGAAGCTGCTGCTACATACCCTAACTTCAAGGCTGTTGCTACAACTCTTCGTCAGGTTAAGACAGCTACAGTTAATGACTGGTCAGCAATCTGCTGGGCTGATGGTGAAATCTACAAAGCTGCTCAGTATGATGGACTTGAAATCATGGATAGAGTTGGTGGCGGAGATTCATTCGCTTCAGGTCTTGTATATGGTCTTATGACATTTGAAGACGCTGAAAAGGCTGTTAACTATGGTGCTGCTCATGGTGCATTAGCTATGACAACTCCTGGTGATACAACAATGGCTTCTCTTAAGGAAGTTGAAGGTATCGTTGGTGGAGCTGGTGCCAGAGTTCAGAGATAATTAAACATTGTTTTAGTTAATCCATTTAAACTTATGCTTTTAAGCATAAAAAGGAGGTATACAGAATTCCGTATACCTCCTTTTTCAGTTATATAACACAATAATTGAAATAAATCAGCTAATTAACACTATTTATCATATCAACCAACATTTTTCAACGCGAACAATGTAAATTTCTATGGAATTTTATCAAAAAGAAATATATAATAACGTAAGTATTAATTGTTAGAAGTGGAGATTACTATGAAGATTGCCGTATGTGATGATGACCAATACGAATTAGGTATAATAAGAGAACTTTTAGATAATTATGAAGCCTCATCTAATATCAGCTTCACAGTGAAATATTATAACAGCAGTGTCGAGCTTGCTTCTACTGCCGGATTTGAGAAGTTTGACATATATTTTCTTGACATTATTATGCCAGTAATGAACGGACTTGCACTTGCTAAGGAAATCCGTACCTTTGATAAAGCCGCACCTATAATATTCTTAACTTCATCTTCCGAATTTGCAGTAGACAGCTATGAAGTCAAGGCATTTAATTATCTGTTAAAGCCCGTGAACAAAGAACGCCTGTATACTACGCTTGATGATTTAATAGACTTCTTTAACATCGAACAGACAAACAACATAATTATTAAGAACAATTCAGGTATACACAAAATCCGTACAGCTGATATTGTCTATGCGGAAGCATTAAACCGCAAGGTAACTATTCATCTTAAAAATGGAGAACACATAACATCAACCGACGTATTCTCCTCAATATGTGATACACTTAGTATTCACAAAGAATTTACGCTTCCACACCGTTCATATATTGTAAATATGAACTACATAAGTACTATTATTAGTAATGAAATTCATCTGAGCAATAACAAAACAGTTCCATTGGCACAACGCCGTGTCGTTGAAATCAAGAAGCAGTATTTAACTTTCCAGATGGAAGAATAACAGGGGGCTATATGGATATTTCTACTTTATTAAATCTTATTAATTATATCTTTGTTCTTATCTTTGGCATTATTGTATCATTTTATTTTGCTGATATACGCTTGGAAGATAACCATAAGCTGTTTATATATACAACTCTCACATTTGCGTTATTTCAGGCTGTATGCTATCTGCTACTTGGTCAGAATGTGCTTTATAAAAGCTATCCTTTCCTTATACATATACCTTTAATTCTTGTCATAAGATTTGTCTGCCATAAGAATATATACATTTCATCAATTGCAGTTCTGTCGGCTTATCTTATGTGTACCCCAAGAAAATGGTTCGGCACTGCTGCCGCTTACATTTTCAAAGATATTCCTATGATATCAGATATTGTAACTATTATTATTACAATCCCACTTATATTTATTGTAATTAAATACATTTCTCCTTACATAATAAGGCTTAAGAACGAATCAAAGACCATTATATCAATGTTCTTTCTCCTGCCTCTTACTTATTATATTTTAGAGTACGCATTCACTGTATACACAGACCTGTTATACCGCGGAGAAGCTGTTGTTATAGAATTTATGGACAGCTTTATTGTCATACTCTATTTTATATTATCAACAGTTATACTGGCTCTGTTAAATAAGAAAAATACCGCCGAGCGTGAAAATATCATTCTCTTGGCTGCAGCTGCACAGGCAGAAAAAGAGATTGCCCAGTTATCGGACTATCAGAAACAGGCAGCTATATACCGCCACGACCTTCGACACCATATGAACTTTATACAAAGCTGTCTTAATGATAACAGCTACGCACAGGCACAGGATTATATCAGGGAGATATGTACCAGTCTTAACAACAGCCAAATAACAAGATACTGCGCTAATGAAGCTGTCAACCTTATATTATCTTCCTATATTGCCAAAGCTGACAAATATAATATCACCACACAAGTGTCAGTTACTGCCGCCAACCTTGCTGACTACAAGCCAACTGACCTTTGCAGTCTATTTGCAAATGCACTTGAAAATGCCATAAATGCCTGCAAGCTTGTACAGACAGCCAGGACATCTATTAATAATTCATATAGCAGCATATCCGACACTGCTTCTGACTACGGCGAGGTTAATTCAAACCGTATTATCACAGTAAAGGTGTTTGATAAAAACAATAAATTATGTATTAATATCACCAATACTTATGCTGTTGAACCTATATTTGTAAATAATACTCCTGTATCGGATAAAGCCGGCCACGGTATCGGTATTAGAAGCATAATATCTGTGATTGAGAAATATAACGGTGTATATGATTTCTTTACTGAGGATGGAGTGTTTTATTTTCAGGCGTGTATATAAATATACACCACCATAAAAAGGACTGTCATTTATGGTGACAGTCCTTTTTCATTATATTAATTGGTTTTCAATAATTTATTTAATTTCTTATCAAAAGTTTTAATATCGTATCCCTTCATATACTAATAATTATATCTATATATATTATACCCACAAAATGCCTTTACAGCAACTACCAAATTAGTGAAATTATATTGCTTTCAATATCTAAACATTAAATATTTACAAATCTAAATATATATAATATACTATGTATGTACAGAAAGGTGGTATTCTATGATTTCATACAAAAAATTATTTCTACTAATGGAAGAACAGGAAATCACAAAAGAAAAGCTAAAAAATAAAATCGGAATTTCCTCAGCAACTATGGCAAAGCTCTCCAAAAATGAAGATGTTTCAATGTCAACAATTCAAAGTCTTTGCGATTTTTTTGACTGCCAGCCCGGTGCTATTCTGTCATATGAAAAAGAAATTGATAAAAATACTACTCTTTTCAGACTTCGTGAAGAAATGGAAATGAAACTAAAAGGGGGTCTATATCATCAGACCCAGATACGCATAGCTTATAATTCAAATCATATGGAAGGAAGCCGGTTGACAGAAGAACAGACACGAAGTATCTATGAAACCAAGACTATAGGTATTACTGATGGCGTTGAAAAAGTAGATGACATCATAGAAACTGTTAATCATTTCAGATGTTTTGATTATATTTTAAAAATTGCGGATAAAGAACTTTCCGAAGATATTATAAAACATATTCATCTCTTATTAAAAAGCGGAACAACGGATAGTCAAAAAGAATGGTTTGCAGTTGGCGATTATAAGAAACGCCCTAATGTCATTGGTGATATGATTGAAACAACACACCCTTCCAAAGTCCCCGCCGCTATCAAGAGTCTATTAAAAGACTATAGGGAAAACAGCAATATAACCTTTGAGGATATAATTGATTTTCATTATAAATTTGAAAAAATACACCCATTTCAGGACGGAAATGGACGTGTTGGCAGACTTATAATGTTTAAAGAATGTCTGAAAAATAACATCTGCCCTTTTATTATCGATGATACTATGAAAGATTATTATAGACGAGGCTTAAATGAATACAATGATAAAAAAGGTTATTTACTAGAAACCTGCTGCGCCTCGCAGGATGAATATAAGAAATTGTTGGACTATTTTGAATATATTTAAAAGAGCGATGTCATTAAATAGCATATAACATATACCCCTAGATTTTGAAACACTTTAAAATCTAGGGGTATATTATAAAATGCACTTGTTATTAATACATTTTTATTTGTGTACACTAATCATTCCACAAAGGCATTTTACGATAGTTATAACCATCAAATAAGAAATGATATTCGCTTCCATCAGGATATACAACAATCCATTGCTGTGTCTTTGCAGTAATTTTTCCACTTGTTTTAGGATATCTTATCTGTATGCTTCGTAAGATATCATTAGATACATCATTATCATTTCCTGCTAATTGTGATTGTTCGTCTAACTCCGAAGTTTCTTTCGCAGCTTCTGTGTCATCTTCTTGTTGCTACACCAGATAATATGAAGGATATAATGATAGAACAGGATGTACTTGACAGGATACAACAATTGCTTACATTTAAACATTCGTCTTTATACAAACTAGCTAAGCAATCTGATATTCCATATTCAAGCCTTAATAACATTTTTAACAGACAAACCTGTCCTACTATGGTAACTTTAGAAAAAATATGCCACGGTTTTAATATAAGCTTATCCGAATTCTTTTCTTTTGAAAGCAATCCTTTAAGAAATGAATTACTTTCCGATGATGAAGAAGAATTACTTAACACCTATAAAGAATTATCTGTTCAAAATAAAAAATTACTCAAAGCATATCTTGACGGTCTATGCAAACGCTGAAATTCAAAAAGACTTCCGTTAGAAATCTCCCCAATGGTTACATCAACCTTTCAACTACATTCCCAACGAAAGTCTTTTTATATTATATTTTTGTATTTTCTATTTATATAATTTATACTCTGCCATATCGGTCTATATCTTACTCCACGCCCTTAAATATCACATTTCTCACCGGATTAAGTGCGAATAAAAGCAACATTCCAATAACACCACACACTATGAATTCACTTGCTCCGATTGTCACAAAGAACATAGCAAATACGCCCTCTGAACCATAAGCATATCTTAATACAAATGGTACTATAAGTGTATTCGCAATAATCGGTGGTAATGGTGCAAGCCACTTATTCTTCCTTAACGCATAAGTTCCTATTGCACCAATAAGTGTCGCAATACTTCCAAATATTATATCCCATATAGCCGCACCGCCTAAGATGTTAGATAACAGACAACCTACGAACAATCCCGGTATCGCCGCTGGTGTAAAATATGGCAGAATTGTAAGTGCCTCTGCTATTCTGAACTGTATAGGTCCGAAGCTGCAATAGTTAAACATAATAACAAGCACAACATAAAGTGCCGCAATCACGGCCGCCTATGTAATAAACGCAACCTTAAACTGTGCACTTTTAGTATTTCTATTACCGCTGTTATTTTTATTATTATTTTCAATAATATCTTTATTCTTATCCTCTTTACCTTGATTTAATGTATCCATTTTATTCTCCTTTAGTTTTGTTTTATGTGTGGAAGGTTTCGAACACACATTACTATAATCTCTGCATATATGAAACATATCACTGACACATTCCGTATAAACAGCATTCACAGACACATTATAAGACGGACAGAAATGTAAATATCTGCCCGCCTTAATCTTATATGTCACTATATTTATATGCTGTTATTCAGAGCCACGCAAAATCTGAAAGATACACAACTGCCTCTGAAAAACAATTAACACAATCCTTAAAATTTGTTAATTAGAGAGTTACACCCTGCTTAAAGATAGCTAAATCGTGGAAGCCAGCGATTTCAGCCTTTACCTTCTTACCAGAAGCAACATCTAATACAAGCTGGAAGAGTTCCTTAGCTGCATCTTCAAGTGGAAGGTCATCTGTTACAATTCTTCCTGCGTTGAAGTCTATCCAGTTGCTCTTATTGCCAGCAAGTCTTGAGTTAGTAGCAATCTTTACTGTAGGTACTGGTGATGCAAATGGTGTTCCACGTCCTGTTGTGAAAAGAACCATCTGTGCTCCTGCTGCTGCACAAGCTGTTGAAGCAACAAGGTCATTACCAGGTGCACTAAGAAGGTTAAGTCCCTTATCAGATACTCTTTCACCATAAGCTAATACACCCTTTACAAGTGATGAACCAGACTTCTGTGTACATCCAAGTGACTTATCTTCAAGTGTTGTGATACCACCATCCTTGTTTCCTGGTGATGGATTCTCATAGATTTCCTGACCATTCTTGATGAAGTATTCCTTAAAGTCATTGATAAGGTGAACTGTCTTCTCGAAAAGTTCCTTGTTAGCACATCTATTCATAAGGATAGTCTCTGCACCGAACATTTCTGGAACTTCTGTAAGGATAGTTGTACCACCCTTAGATACGAGCATATCTGAGAAAAGACCTACTGTTGGGTTAGCTGTGATACCTGATAAACCATCAGAACCACCGCACTTCATACCAACGATAAGATGCTTAGCACTAACCTTTTCTCTCTTAAATGTAGCAGCGTAAGACATAAGTTCCTTCATAATACCTTCAGCAGCTTCCTGCTCATTTTCTACATCCTGAACCTGTAAGAACTTAACTCTGTCTGGGTTAACTTCACCGATATAATCCTTAAGAACTTCAATACGGCTGTTCTCGCAACCAAGACCAAGTACAAGTACTGCACCAGCATTAGGATGGTTGATAAGGTCAGCAAGTACGTGTCTTGTATTCTCCTGATCCTCTGTTACCTGTGAACATCCGTATGGATGTGGGAAAGCAACAACTTCATCAACACCTTCTGGCTTGTTAGCTCTTGCTGTAGCTTCGATTGCTCTTGCTATTGAATTAACACAGCCAACTGTTGGGATAATCCATACTTCATTTCTTACACCAACTGTACCATTTTCACGCATATATCCTTCAAAGAACGCTTCCTCTGTTGGCTCAACGTCCTTATGTCCTTCTGGATTGTATGTGTATTCAAGAAGTTCACCGAGAGCTGTCTTTAAGTTGTGTGTATGAACCCAGCCACCAACTTCAATATCAGACTGTGCGAAACCGATTCTGAAACCATACTTTATAACTGCATCACCCTTCTTGATAGGCTTGATAACAAACTTATGTCCCTGAGGGATATCTTCTATTGTAGTAACTTCTGTACCAGCAACATTAAGTGTTGTGCCCTTAGCGATTGGCTTAAGAGCTACTGCAACATTATCATCTTTATTAATCTTAATAAAATCCTGCATAACTACCTCCTGTAATTAATATAATCTCTATGTATCATTAACCACGTACATCATAGAATTATGAAATTCAATGATTACATTCATATCATAACATTTTTATTATAACAATAAAAGGGTATAAATACACAATACCTCTTACATAACTTAAGGGCGGATGAAAAAGAACACCCGCCCTTATTAATGCTTTAAAATACGATATAAATCAATGCCGAAACTTATATTCAGCTAAGGCTTATAAATACTTTGCTGCAAACTGCCAACGCAATTATGCTAACTTTTCATCATCAAGAGCTAAATCGTTAACTACAGCTCTCATGCCTCTTTCTCTGATATCTGTAATATATCCTGTGATAACTTCTTCAAGGTCAAGAACCTTAGTAAGGTCTTCGCCACCGAAGAACTTAGTATTGCTTAAGTAAGCATGTGCGAATTCAGCTGGTGTCTTACCAGAGTTATCTCTGAAGAAATCAAGTACAGCCTTATCATCTGTGATGTTGTACTCTTCACCGTTTCTGTCACCCTTTAATACAATACCACCGTTGAACTCAGCTTCTGTCTGTGATGTATAGAAGCTCATAAGTGCTGCGATAGAGAATGTAAGGTACTTAGGAAGCTTGTTAAACTTCTTAACGTATCCTAAGAATGAAGGAAGACATCTAGCTTCCCACTTAGATACAGAGTTAAGTGAAATGCTTAATAATCTGTGATCTACGAATGGGTTAAGGAATCTGTCGATAACAGCCTTAGCGAATTCTTCACAATCTTCCTTAGAAAGTGAAAGTGTAGGAATAACTTCATTGTAAAGTGTTTCTTCCATATACTTTCTGATAACTGGATCCTTCATAGAGTTCTCTACGTTATCGTTACCAGCAAGGAATGATGCTAATACGAATGATGTATGTGAACCATTAAGGATTCTTACCTTTCTTTCCTTATATGGATGATGATCCTTTGTAAATACTACATTAAGTCCAGCTTCCTTGAATGGAAGTTCCTTCTCAAGCTGTTCAAGTGGAAGGTTAGAATCACTTTCTACAACCCAGAGACCGAATACCTCAGCTCTGTCGATAAGCTGATCTTCATAGCCCCACTCTTCGCAAAGCTTAGCAGCATCTTCTCTTGGATAACCTGGAACAATTCTATCAACAAGTGTTGGGCAGAATGAGCAGTAATTGTTAACCCAGTCCTTGAATCCATCTTCAAGACCCCAGAGTTCTATAAACTTCATAATGCACTTCTTTAATTCGATACCATTATCAGCGATAAGTTCGCAAGGAAGTAAGATAAGTCCCTTATCTGCTGCTCCGTTGAACTTCTGGTATCTCTTGTAAAGAAGCTGTGTAAGCTTACCAGGATATGTCTTAGGAGGACGAGCATTAGGATCGTTATCTGTCTCGTCAAATACGATACCTGCTTCTGTTGTATTAGAAACGATAAATCTAAGTGTTTCACTTGTACCATATTCAATGTACTTGTCATAATCTTCGATAGCTGCTACAGCATCAACAACAGATGTAATCTGACGTGTGATTTCCTTAGGCTGTCCATCTACGAAACCTCTTAACTGAAGTGTGTACTGGCATTCCTGATCGTGGAATCTTTCAAGTGTACCAAACTCGATTGGCTTAACGATAACAACACCACCATTAAAATCTGTCTTTTCGTTAGTAACATCGAAGATATAATCTACGAATGCTCTAAGGAAGTTACCTTCACCAAACTGCATAACCTTTACAGGTCTGTCAACTGCATGTGTAATACTCTTGTTTAATCTCTGCATATTATTCCTCCATTCCGCCCACTTTAAGGGCATCTCAGCTCCACGCAGGGCGTAGACACTGACTATGAAATATCCCAGTGTTAATTAAAATATTAAGATATTCCATATTTAACATTATTATAGCGCAGTATCACTCAGCTTTGCCGGACTACGCATTCTTAACCAGTAAATGGTATCCAAAGCGTATGTAAGCGCTTTCATTATCTTTCACAGATTATGATATACTCAAAAACATTTTTAGTCAATACTTATTTTTGTATACATTATTGTCTGTTAAATTTAATTATCAGTTATTGTTCTTCACTCATTACTAAACAATTGCACAACTCTTTAATGGTAATAATTAAGTACAATAAAAATACACTTTACATACTTGCTTTTATAATAATACCATTGTATAATCAGTTTATCAATATGTAAGTGCTTACATTAAGTGTTTTTTATGATATTTTACTACTTTTATAATTACACAATTCTGTTAATTATAATTATTCATCATAATTAATGGCCTAATGATCAACTGCACCTATATATTACATTAATGCAAGCGTTGTCCAGAGCTTACAAGAATGAGGTTAATTTATGAATATATATGATGTTTCCAATAAAGCAGGAGTATCTATTGCCACTGTTTCCCGTGTTCTTAATGGTAATGCCAAAGTATCATCAGCTACAAGAAACAAAGTATTAGATGCTATGAAAGAGCTTGATTATACACCAAATGTATTTGCAAGAGGCTTAGGACTTAATACAATGAAGACCATAGGTATAATGTGTATTGACTCCTCTGATATTTACCTTGCTAATGCTGTATATTATCTTGAACAGGAATTAAGAAAGCATGGTTATGACTCCATACTCTGCTGTACAGGTAAGGATTATACTAATAAGAAGAAATATCTTGAACTCCTGTTAAGCAAAAGAGTTGACGGCATAATACTTGCCGGTTCACAGTTTGTTGAGAATACCAATATCCACAATAATGATTACATAATTAATGCAGCTAAGGATATACCTATTGTCTTAGTGAATGGATACCTTGATGCACCTAATATATATTCTGTTATGTGCAATGATGAAATTGCCATATATAATGCAACTAACCTCTTGATTAATAATGGACATCGTAATATAGTCTACTTATACACAAGCAAGTCATACAGCGGTATGAACAAATATGCAGGATATATGAAAGCTTTGAAAGAAGCAGACATTTCGCTTCCTGAAGATTACAGACATCTATGTGGCAAGAACATTTCGCACGCCAAGGAATACCTTAATTATCTTTATAATAAAGGTATCGAATTTGATGCTGTTGTAACTTCTGATGATTCGCTTGCAGCAGGTGCAGTCAAATATGCACACTCCCACTCCATCAGTGTTCCTGATGAGCTTGAGATTATAGGGTTTAACAACTCGGTTCTTTCCATATGCACTGAACCAGAGCTTACATCTATTGACAGCCACGTTGAACAGCTTTCAACTAAAGCAGTAGATGTTCTTATGAAGGTATTGTGCGGTGAATCTGCTGATAAACACAGCATTATCACTGCTGATATTATAAAACGCAATACAACACATTTTTAATTCACAGGAGGATTATGTACTATGAAACAATTCATGGACAAAGACTTTTTACTTTCAACACCTACAGCACAGCACCTCTTCCACGACTATGCTGACAAGATGCCTATCGTTGATTATCACTGCCATATCAACCCTAAGGAAATCGCAGAAGACAGAAAGTTTGAGAACATTACACAGGTATGGCTCGGCGGTGACCACTATAAGTGGCGTCAGATGAGAACTAATGGTGTTGATGAGAAGTACATCACAGGTGATGCTACAGATCGTGAAAAGTTCCAGAAATGGGCTGAAACACTTGAAATGGCTATCGGTAATCCACTTTACCATTGGAGCCACCTTGAACTTCAGAGATATTTCGGTTACAACGGCATCTTAAATGGTGATACAGCCGAAGAAGTATGGAATCTTTGCAACGCTAAGTTACAGGAAGATTCTATGTCAGTTAGAAATCTTATAAAGCAGTCAAATGTTAAGTTAATCTGTACAACAGATGATCCAGTTGATTCACTTGAATGGCACAAGAAGCTTGCAGAAGATGATACATTTGATGTACAGGTACTCCCAGCCTGGAGACCTGACAAGGCTATGAACATCGAAAAGCCTGAATATCTTGACTACCTTAACACATTATCAGATGTAAGTGGAATTAAAGTTAACTCTTTTGCTTCTCTTATGGATGCTTTAAGAAACAGAATGCAGTTCTTTGATTCAATGGGATGCTCAGTATCTGACCATGCTCTTGAATATGTTATGTATAAGCCATACACAGATGAAGAAATCGAAGCTTTATTTGCTAAGAGATTATCTGGTGAAGCTATCACAACAGAAGAGATGAACAAGTTCAAGACAGCATTTATGGTATCTGTTGGTAAGGAATACAACAAGCTTAACTGGGTAATGCAGTTACATTATGGCACTATCCGTGATAACAACGTATTCAGATACAATCAGTTAGGTCCTGATACAGGCTTTGACTGCATCAACACTTATGACTGTTCAGCAGAGATGGCTCAGTTCCTTAACGCTCTTAACAGCACAGATGAACTTCCTAAGACTATCATCTACTCACTTAATCCATCAGTTAATGCTGCTATCGGTACTGTTATTGGATGTTTCCAGGATTCTAAGGCTGTTGGTAAGATCCAGCAGGGTTCAGCATGGTGGTTCAATGATCATAAGGTTGGTATGACTAACCAGATGACAAGTCTCGCTAACTTAAGCTTACTTGGCAACTTCATCGGTATGCTTACAGATTCAAGAAGCTTCTTATCTTATACAAGACATGAATACTTCAGAAGAATTATGTGTGAACTTATCGGTGGATGGGTTGAGAACGGTGAATACCCTAACGATGAGAAGGCTCTTAAGAAGATTGTTGAAGGCATCTCTTACAACAATGCAGTTCGTTACTTTGGTTTCGACTTATAAAATCAAGCACGGACAAATAGTATTATAGACATTCATTTGTTAATAATATTAAACTAAAATCCGCTGTATATTGAAATGTAAAATCAATATACAGCGGATTTTTATATCTTTAATCCTTAAGGCTCTTTGGCAAAAGCTGACAAAGACCACTTAGTAATTATTCTCTTTGTTTCATTATTTCTTATCTTTTCTTCTCATTGCAACTGGCTTTCTTGATACATTCTTCATCTCACTCTCATCAAGTGTATGCATCTTGCCATTGTAATCCATCTTATGCTTTGGCTTCTCTCCAACATATACCATAGATGAATTATCCCTGCTAAGCTTAGCTGAACACTCCGGACAAAATCTTCCGTATCTTATCTCTGCACCACACATCTGGCACTTAATATATGAACCAGAACCATCTGGTATCTCAATACGGCCCTGATATAAGAACTTCTGTATAGTCTTAACGCTTACACCTGTTGCATCAGCTATTGTGACTGCATTCTGTGGTCCGTGCTTTTCAAGATAATCTCTTATCTTGCCAAATTCAGTAAATTCTTTATTACCACATTTAGGACATTCATATACCTCTCCATATGCATATATCATTCTCGTGCCACACTTAGGACATTCCTTAAGCATTGTATAATGCTCATCAAGTTCTGCCCTCATATTAATCTTCATCTTTTCGTCATCATTGATATTCTGTCTGTTGTCAACAACTCTTTTATTATTATTCTCCAATTTTACCCCTTCTTTCTTTTACCCTGTTTCTTGTTGTCCTGATTTGCCTGTGCTGCCTTTAGTGCTGATTCATATTGTGTAGGTTCTCTTAAAGACCTCTTTAGTGCTTCCTTATTAGATTCCCCTGAACTACGGCTTGCAGCAAGGAACTGTCTTTGCTTCTCATTGATATAACGTGCCACATCAATATTGCAGGATGTAAGTGTACAGCCATAGATAATCTTCTTCTCACCTACTGTAACCTTTCTTACAATATTTCCAATAAGGCTTATACCTGTCTTCATATCATTAAACACCAGTCTTACAGGAAGATTCTCTGCATCTATATCTTCAATTTCAACAAATGAGAAACCATTCTCACTTATATCCTTAAGAATAACATTAACAGCTTTCTTATTAGAACCTATCTGGACAACCGCTCCCAGACCAAGAAACAATCTAAACGACTCTCTTCGGTTCATCTCAAATCCTTCCCCTGATGCAACTATCTTGTATACATTCTTTCCATTATTCTGGACAGTCGTTATTCCGACACCTTTCCATACTATAGGATTCTTTTCTTCTCTTAAATATATTAAATTAACCATCAAATGCCCTTCACTATTAAATGATAGTATCTTACCATCTATCCTTATCGGCTGGGCATATATATAATTCACTCCTGATTCTACACACTGTGAGTGAAATTCCAACTTTCTTTCCTTAAGACTGACCTCAATAGTTAAATTACCTTCAGCCGGAACTTCCTTAATTATCATTAATCATCTCCAGAAATATATAAATATCCATATATTCAATTAAACGTAATCAAAAATATTTAATTAAATAATAACATTTTTCACGCTTATTGAAAAGTTGTTTTTTGACATTTTAGACAACATTTTAGACATTTTCCACACATTCTATTGGAATTTCCTATTACATAAAATAAAGACTGCTAATATATACTAACATACCAGCAGCCTTTTTATCATAAACACATATAACCATAAAATGATATATAATCATCTAATGGCTACGCTATATTGTTATTATTCCTCGTCCTCAATTGGCTCGTCCCAATTGTGGTATACATTCTGAACATCATCTTCTTCATCAAGAAGTGCTAATATTCTTCTCATCTTCTTAATATCATCTTCTGATGTGAGCTCTACCATTGTCTGTGGAATCATTGTAACTTCTGCTGAAGCAAATGTAATTCCTTCGTTAGAAAGTGCATCACTTACTGTGCCAAAATCATCTGGAGCTGTAGTAATCTCATAGCTGTCTTCTTCTTCATTGAAGTCATCTGCACCTGCATCAAGGGCAATCATCATAAGATCATCTGCATCCTTATCACAATCTTCCTTAGCAACGATAATCTGTCCCTTGTTATCGAACATAAATGATACACAGCCAGGTGTTCCTACATTACCGCCACCCTTAGTGAATGCATTTCTGATGTTAGAAGCAGCTCTGTTTCTATTGTCTGTTAATGCCTCAACTATAATAGCTGTTCCGTTAGGACCATATCCTTCATATGTAACTGATTCAAAGTTAGACATATCTGTACTTGCAGCCTTCTTAATAGCTCTTTCAATTGTATCATTAGGCATATTAGCAGCCTTACACTTAGTAACAACCTGTCTTAACTTACTATTATTATTAACATCAGGTCCACCTTCTTTAACGGCAACCATAATCTCCTTACCAAGTCTTGTAAAAATCTTACCCTTAGCAGCATCATTTGCAGCTTTCTTATGGGCTATGTTAGCAAATTTTGAATGTCCTGACATTTTATTTCTCCTTTAATCTACTTATCTTCTTATTTCTAATCTAAAAATACACCGACAAATATTCTATCACTATCTGGCTGAATTTTCAAGCAATTTAGCAAATTCTTCAATAGGCATAGGTTTATAATAATAGTAGCCCTGTGCATACATACAGCCATTCTCCTTTAAGAAATCAGCCTGCTCTTTTGTCTCAACACCTTCTGCAATCATATCTATTCCAAGTTCATTAATCATTCTTATGACATTGCCAAGAAGTACTTTTCCTTTATCTGTTGCTATATCATCAACAAAGGTCTTGTCTATCTTAACTTCATCTACACGCTCGCTCTTTAACATTCCAAGAGAAGAATATCCCGAACCGAAATCGTCCATTGAGAACTTAAAGCCATATCCCTGCAATGACTGAACCTTCTTAAAAAGACTGCCCTCTTCCTTAGTAAACGCACTTTCTGTTATCTCTAGCGGAATATACTTAGGATCTATACCATATTCACCGGCCATATTCTTTAAATTCTCTGTGAACTTTTCCTGATATACATGCATTCTTGATACATTAACTGATATAGGAACCGGTTCAATACCTTTATCTTCCATCATCTTAATACAGGCACATACTTTGTTCCATATAAAATTATCCACATCAATTACATATCCATTCTTCTCAAGAACAGGTATGAACTGGTCAGGATATATCATCTCCTTATCGTTCTGCCATCTTACAAGTGCCTCTCCGCCAATAATATGCCCATTGTGCATATCAACCTTAGGCTGTACATATGCTTTTATGTAGTCATTCTTAAGTGCCGGAAGCACATCATTTTCTATCTTCTTCTCCAAAAGCATAGACTCACGCATAGCATTATCATAAAACTCATATGTCTTAAATACCTTGCCCTTAATCTTCTTAATCGCAAGATCTGCGTAATCACACATAAGGCTTACATCCATATTATTATGATTAATACATATTCCAAATGCGGGAAGAACTTTGCACTGTATATTATACTGGTCTATTCTGCTCCTAATCGAGTTAACAATATCAATAAGCTCCTGCTTGTCATCAAATGATGTGCATAACACAAATATGTCAGCCCTGAAATGACCTGCAACACAGAATTCCCCCTCATAATCACAAAACAATCCTGATATGTACTTAAGCAGCTTATCCGCTTCTTCACGTCCACAGAACTCATTAACTGTCTTAAAATGGTATATATCCATTCTTATAACAGCGAACTTCTTATCACTGTTATTCTTCATAAGTTCATTAGCTTCATAAAAGAATGCCTTAATTCCATATAGACCTGTAAGTGGCGACTCATTCTTCTTAGCGTTAAGAGCAGCCATCTTCTTCAACGAATAAAGATATAATTCATCACTCATAATTTTAGAATTTGTAGTATTATCTCCCGCATTTCCCATATTAATCTCCGTTCCTACATCTTTCTATAAATGTATATCAAGATTACTTATTGCAAATTATATCATATTACATTAAAAAAAGCAAAAAATATTGTGATATTGCATAAAATTTATACCAATATCACAATATTTTGTATGTATTCTTATATTTTCTGCAAAAACAGCAGAATTATATGTTAAAATACCACTTAATCTTAAAGATTAGCTTTAATCTTCTCAATCATATCAGCATATTCTTCATCTGTAAGGTATTTCTTATCTGGATTCATAAGGAATACTCCACCCCATTCATATTCGTCCTTATACTTAGGACAAAGGTGGAAGTGAAGATGATGTCCTGTATCTCCATAAGCACCATAGTTAACCTTATCTGGGTTAAACGCTTTCATAATTGCTCTTGCAACTCTTGCAACATCCTCAAAGTAAGCTGCTCTTTCTTCTGCTGTAAGCTCGTTCATATCACCTACATGCTTCTTATGCGCAACGATACATCTTCCCGGATGGCTCTGCTCCTTGAAAAGATATACCTTAGATGTCTCTAATTCGCATATCTTAATACCGAACTTTGCAACAAGTTCACCTTCCATACAGTATGCACAATTCTGATCTACCATATTTGTATCCTCCTTATAATTAAAATCACTATAAATAACTAATAAGCAGTCAAGCCAGCAGGTCAAACTGCTTATCAGTTAATATCTTTATATATCAATTATTAAATGTCTGAACTATCAATTATTCAGCATCTTTGATGGAGAAGCTTATTCTTCCCATCTTATCCTTACCCATGCACTTACACTTGACAACGTCACCAAGAGTAAGAACATCTTCTACCATATTAATTCTTTCCTTAGAAATCTTAGAAATGTGAACCATTCCTTCCTTTCCAGGTGCGAACTCAACAAATGCACCGAATTCCTTAATACTTACAACTTTACCTTCGTATATCTTTCCTTCTTCAAATTCATCAACAATAGTTCTGATATACTTCATAGCCTTATCCATACCAGCCTGGTCAACACCACATACTGATACAAAGCCGTCATCTGTGATATCAATCTTAACACCACATTCTTCGATGATGGCATTGATAACCTTACCACGCTGTCCAACAACTTCACCAATCTTAGCCGGATCAATTGTAGTCTGGATAATCTTAGGTGCGAATTCACCTACAGTCTTTCTTGGTTCAGCGATAGCTGGCTTCATACAAGTATCCATAATGAAAAGTCTTGCTTCTCTTGTTCTTCTTATAGCTTCTTCTACGATAGGACGTGTAAGACCATGAATCTTAATATCCATCTGGATAGCTGTTATACCTTCTGTTGTACCAGTTACCTTAAAGTCCATATCTCCGAAGAAATCTTCAAGACCCTGAATATCTGTAAGAACAACATAATCATCATCTGTATCACCTGTTACAAGGCCACAAGAGATACCTGCAACCATACTCTTAATTGGAACACCAGCAGCCATAAGTGACATACAAGATGCACAAGTTGAAGCCATTGATGTAGAACCATTAGACTCGAATGTTTCTGATACAGCACGTATTGCATATGGGAATTCCTTTTCTGAAGGAAGTACTGGAATAAGTGCTCTCTCGGCTAAAGCTCCGTGTCCAATCTCTCTACGTCCTGGTCCTCTTGAAGGCTTTGTCTCACCTACGGAGTATGAAGGGAAATTGTAGTGATGTATATATCTCTTAGTTGTAACATTATCATCAAGTCCATCCACCTTCTGTGCTTCTGATAAAGGAGCAAGTGTTACAACGTCACATATCTGTGTCTGTCCTCTTGTAAACATAGCAGAACCATGAACTCTAGGAATGATATCAACCTCTGCTGCAAGCGGTCTTATCTGGTTGATTGCACGTCCATCAGGTCTCTTATGGTCTTTTAAGATCATCTTGCGGACAGTCTTCTTCTGATACTGGTAAAGAGCTTCACCAAGTAATGCAAGATATTCTTCATTATCAGCAAATGCTTCTTTCATCTTTTCCATTATCTCATCAATGTTCTTATCTCTAGTCTGCTTGTCATCTGTGAATACAGCAACTTCCATTTCTTCTGGAGATACTACCTGTTTCATAGCTTCAAACATCTCTGCTGGAATAGCACAGCTCTCATATGAGTGCTTTTCTTTTCCAACTTCTGATACAATCTTCTCAATAAATGCAATGATTGTCTGGTTGATATCGTGAGCCATATATATAGCTTCAATCATCTTGTCCTCTGGAATGATATTAGCACCGGCTTCAATCATAATAACCTTCTGCTTAGTAGAAGCTACTGTAAGCTGAAGATCACCTTCCTGCCACTGAGCCTGTGATGGGTTAATAATGAATTCTCCGTCAATCATACCAACCTGTGTCATAGCACAAGGACCGTCAAATGGAATATCTGATATACAAGTTGCAATAGAGGCTCCAATCATAGCAACAAGCTCTGGACGGCACTCTGGATCTACTGCCATAACCATATTATTAAGTGTAACATCATTACGGTAATCCTTAGGGAATAAAGGTCTCATAGGTCTGTCTATTACTCTTGATGTAAGAATAGCATTCTCAGAAGCCTTTCCCTCTCTCTTATTAAATCCGCCAGGTATCTTGCCTACGGCATACATCTTTTCTTCAAATTCAACACTTAATGGGAAGAAATCAATTCCTTCTCTTGGCTCCTTAGATGCAGTAGCTGTTGAAAGTACCACTGTATCACCATAGTGCATAAGAGCTGCTCCGTTAGCCTGTGCACATACTCTGCCGACATCAACTCTTAATGTTCTGCCAGCTAATTCCATTGTGTACTGTTTAAACATAAATTTCCTCGTTTCCGCCTGTTATGGCTTGCTTAATTGTATTAACAGAAAGTCCGAAACAACTCAAAAACCCACTTAATTAAGTACGCTTTTGAGTGGTCTCGGTGAAATCTTTCTGTTATTAGCTTAATAATAAGTAATTACTGCCTGATTTGCAAGCATATTACCAAAAGAAAAAGGCGAAGTTATACAACTCCGCCATAAATAATTAATTACTTTCTGATTCCTAAACGTTCGATTAAGTTTCTGTAACTTTCGATGTCGTTCTTCTTTAAGTAAGAAAGTAAAGCTCTTCTCTTACCAACCATCTTTAAAAGACCTCTTCTTGAGTGATGATCCTTCTGGTTAATCTTTAAATGTTCTGTTAATTCAGCAATTCTTTCTGTTAAGATTGCAATCTGAACTTCTGGAGAACCTGTATCTCCTGCTTTTCTTCCGTAATTAGCAATAATTTCTGCTTTCTTTTCCTTAGATATCATTGTTGATTCCTCCTAAATATTAATCACCTGCCACCAAGCCTGGGGTCGGAGTGTCCCGTATCTGAGTGACGGCTCATACGTTGATAATATATCATAACACCAATATGAAATCAAGTGGATTTACAAAATAATTTCAAGATTTCAAGACATTTTCAAAATTTAATTTTTTCAAAATCACTTCAAAAATATCTTTTCAAAAACAATCTCAAAATATTTCCATTTATCTTTTATTGTATAAGAAACATCTCTTTAGCAAAGCTTGCATCACTTTCCATCTGCTTCTTTAATGCCTCAACATTTTCAAACTTCATTTCCTGCCTTAAGAAATGATAAAGTGCCACCTCAACCCTGTTTCCGTATACATCTTTATCAAAGTCAAATACATTAGTCTCAACGCTCACTTCATATCCATCACTTATTGTCGGCTTAGTACCAAGATTAGTAACACCATAATACCAGACACCATCTATTAATATTCTGGATGCATACACTCCGTTAGGTGGAAGAAGCTTAATCTCTGTAGGATATACATTAATGGTAGGTATCTCTAACTTCCTGCCAAGCTGGTTACCCTTGGCAACAATTCCTGTTATCGAATAAGGTCTGTTAAGGAGCACATTGACTGTCTCCATATGGCCTAACTTTAATTCTTCCCTTACATATGTACTGCTTATATCTTTATCCTGAAACTTCTCTTTCTCTACAACAATGGTTTCATAGCCATATTTAGCTGCATTACTTATAAGAAATTCCACATTGCCGCTTCTATCCCTGCCAAAGCAATAATCAGTTCCAACGACAATTACCTTTGCTTTCAATTTATTAATCAATATATCACTTACGAATTCTTCTGGTTCCATATTCATAAGTGTTGTAGTAAATGGATACTCAACCTCGACATCTATTCCATAATTCTCGCATAACATTCTTCTCTCCGAATTAGTAGATAAAAAATGCTGGTTCTTCTGAGGACAGATACTAAGCGGAATTCTGTCAAATGTAAACATAACCGACAAAAGTCCCTGTTCCTCTGCTTTCTCTTTAACTATGGATATAAGCTTCTGATGTCCAAGATGAACACCATCAAACTTGCCAAGCGTTACAGCGCTGGACCTTTCCAGCTTGAAATCCTCCGTTCCGTGTATGTATTCCATACTGGTCTACACCGCCTTTCAGGTACATCATTTATCCTTCATAAAACATCTTCTCAAGGACAAACTGTCCCGCAATATACTGATATATGCCAACAAATGTATTGCCAGAATCATATATCCTGAATTTCTCCATATCAAGAAACTCACAATCTTCATTAACAACCGCTTCTAAAGGAAGCTTATTGCCATTATACAAAAGCTTGTTGTAAGCTTCATCTACTGTAAGTCTGGTATATGACGGAAACATAGAATCAATGCTGATAATATGTTCTTCCATCTCTCCCTTAATCATATAAGCTGCTATCTGATTAAGTGTAAGAGTATCATCAATAAGAAAATCCCCCACTCTTGTTCTTATAAGCTCCATCATACAAGCTCCACAGCCAAGTTTCTCTCCTATATCCTGACACAACGTCCTTATATAAGTTCCTTTGGAGCAGTCTACAGTAATTGTAACCGTCTTAATATCATCTTCAAGGTTAATATCATTAACCCTCAAAGAATTAATCTTTATACGGCGCGGTTTTCTCTCAACCTCTACCCCTGCTCTTGCAAGCTCATAAAGCTTCTTTCCATTAACCTTAAGTGCCGAATACATTGGGGGAATCTGATCATATTCTCCCTCAAAGCTGCTGCAAACTTCCAATATCTGTCTTTTAGTGACATTAACCTCTCTTGTCTTAAGAACAGTTCCCGATGTATCCTGAGTATCAGTAACTGTACCAAGAAGCATTACAGCCTCATAGGTCTTAGTCCAGTCTGTAATCATGGAACACAGCCCCGTTCCTTTACCAAGACACACCGGAAGCACGCCAACTGCATCAGGGTCAAGTGTACCGGTATGACCTATTTTTTTCATATGAAGAATTCCACGAAGTTTTGCAACCACATCGTGTGATGTGAAACCTTTTTCTTTGTATACATTAATAATTCCGTTCATACCAACTTAACCTTTCTTAGTGATTACTCCTGTGCATACTGCTGTTCAATCATTTCGCCTATTCTGTTGACGATTTCATATACAGTGCCTTTAGCATTAAAGCCGGCAGCCCTTATATGTCCGCCGCCGCCAAAGCAGGCAGCTATCCTGCTTACATCAATCTCTTTCTTAGAACGAAGACTTACCTTATATTCATTATCGCCTGTTTCATATAAGAATATTGCAACTTCAACTCCATCAGTAAGCCTTAACTGTTCAATAATTCCTCCGAGCTCCCTGCCAGTAACTCCATAGAAATCCATTTCATCTCTTGTCACGCTTGAGAATATACATTTTCCGTCATAAAAAAGCACGCTTTCAAGAAGCGCCCTTCCAAGAATCTGGTTCTGTACATAAGACTTCTTATAAAAGCTATTATCTATTATATCAGAATAATCTATTCCCATCTGCATCATCTTTCCTGCTATCTCCATAGTGTGGAGTGATGTGCAGCTATATTTGAATACACCTGTATCGTGTATAATACCTGTGTATATACATTCAGCAGTATTCCTGCTTACTTTACCGGCATCAAATGTGTCATAAAGCACTTCACACGCTGAACTCGCTGTTGGAATAACATTATTAACATCTGCAAAACTGTCATTACTTATATGATGATCTATACATATAGTCTTATCCGCATTCTTAAATCCGTCTGCGAATGGCTCTATTCTGTCTATTGAACTGCAATCAAGAACAATAAATGCATCAAACTTCTTATCCGGCTCAATAACATTTTTTATAGCATCAAAACCATTAAGATATGATAATTTGTCTGATGGCTGTTCAAGATAAACATTTACATCTATATCTGGTGCATTATCCTTTAAATAATTATACAGACCAAGCACTGAACCTGTGCAGTCACCATCTGGTCTTATATGCCCTGTTATACCAACTACTTTTGCAGCACCTAACTCTTCAATAATATTCATATATTACACCTTCTTACTTATTATGACTATCACTATCTTTCTGTGTAACTTCGTCTATAAGCTTAGACATATTAATTCCGTACTCAATTGACTGGTCAAGAATGAACTTGATTTCTGGTGTATTTCTTAAATTCACTGTTCTAGCAAGTTCTCTTCTTATATAGCCTTCCGCACTCTTAAGTCCTGTAATAGTGTCCTTTTGTGACTGCTCATCGCCAAGTACACTTATATATGCCTTACAAGTCTTTAAATCTGGTGCGACCTCAACAGATACAACCGATGTCATCGGATTGATTCTTGGGTCTTTGATTTCACTACGGATTATATTGCTTAGCTCTTTTAATACTTCCCCATTAATGCGGGTATTCTTAACACTATTTTTACGCATATACTCCTACTTTCTAATATATAATTATATCACTGTCAAAACCATATAGTCCAGAAAATTCAATTTTCTGGACTATCGGATAACTCTATCTAGGTACTTCTACCATTATATGAGCTTCTACAAGATCGCCTTCCTGAATCTGGCCAAAGTTCTCAAATACCATACCACATTCAGAACCGCCCTTAACTTCCTTAACATCATCCTTGAAATGCTTAAGTGTAGCGATAGGACCTTCGTATATCTGCTCTTTATCTCTTGTAATTCTTACAATTGAATCCTTAGTAATTCTACCCTCTGTAACGATAGCACCGGCAATATTACCAACACCAGAAGCCTTGAATATCTGTCTTATCTCAGCATGACCGATAATCTTTTCCTCATATATAGGCTCAAGCATACCCTTAAGAGCTGCCTCAACATCTTCAATTGCATTGTAGATTACACTGTAAAGTCTTAAATCAACCTTTTCTCTCTCAGCAACTATTCTCGCCTGATTATCAGGCTTAACATTAAAGCCGATGATAATAGCATTAGAAGCAGAAGCTAACACAACGTCTGACTCATTAATATTACCAACGCCGCCATGGATAACCTTAACGATAACTTCTTCATTAGAAAGCTTAACAAGACTCTGCTTAACAGCCTCGACTGAACCCTGTACATCAGCCTTAATAATAAGGTCGAGTTCCTTCATATTACCAGCCTGAATCTGCTCGAACAATGCATCAAGTGATACTTTATGCTTAGTATCATCAAGAAGCTTCTTCTTGCCTTCTGCAATAAATGTATCAGCAATATTTCTTGCTTCCTTCTCACTCTCTGTAGCCATAATAATTTCACCAGCATTAGGAACATCATTAAGACCGAGAATCTCTACAGGCATAGATGGAGTAGCTTCCTTAACTCTTCTTCCAGTATCATCAATCATAGCTCTTATCTTACCATAACAAGAACCTGCAGCAACTGCATCACCAACTCTTAATGTACCCTTCTGTACAAGGATAGTCGCAACTGGACCACGTCCTTTATCAAGCTCCGCTTCAATTACGATACCTCTTGCCTTACGGTTAGGGTTAGCCTTTAACTCATTAACCTCTGCTGTAAGAAGAATCATCTCAAGAAGTTCGTCAATACCTTCCTTAGTGTGAGCTGATACTGGAACAAATGTAGTTGAACCACCCCAGTCTTCTGCGATAAGTTCATATTCTGTAAGTTCCTGCTTAACCTTCTCGATATTAGCATTAGGCTTATCAATCTTATTAACAGCAACGATAATTTCAACGCCCGCTGCCTTAGCGTGGTTAATAGCTTCGATTGTCTGTGGCATAACGCCATCATCAGCTGCTACTACAAGAATAGCAATATCTGTAGCCTGTGCACCACGCATACGCATAGCTGTAAACGCTTCGTGTCCAGGAGTATCAAGGAATGTAATCTTCTGTCCATCGACATCCACCATATAAGCACCGATCTTCTGTGTAATACCGCCTGATTCCTTAGCTGTTACATGTGTTTCCCTGATTGCATCAAGTAAAGATGTCTTACCATGGTCAACGTGTCCCATAACACAGACAACTGGTGGTCTTGCAACCATATCGTCCTCTGACTCCTCATCTTCCTTAAGAAGTTCTGCAATAACATCAACCTTAACTTCGTGGTCACATATGCAGTTGAACTCAAGTGCTATTTCTTCTGCTGTATCATAATCAACTTCCTGGTTAATTGTTACAACCTTACCCTGTAAGAAAAGCTTCTTAACAATTGCAGATGGCTGAACCTTCATCTTATCAGCAAGTTCCTTGATAGTAAGGCTGTCTGGTAAAATGAGCTGCTTAATTGTCTCTTCTTCCTTCTTCTCCTGCTTTGGAGTCGGTTTCTTCTCTAACTTGCTGTTAGCAAATTTAAGATTTTCCTTTGCCTCATTATCTTTCTTTCTGTCATTCTTTCTTGAATCATTCTTTCTTGAGTCTGGTCTTCTTGAATCTGGCTTTGTCTCAAAAATGAAATCGTCCTTAGGTGCTGAAGAACCTCTGTCATTTCTTCTCTGACCAGAGAATCCCTGACCATCTCTTCCTGAACGTCCGCCGTTCTGTCCGTTATTATCCCTATTCTGGTAACCGCCATTGCGGTCATTGTTTCTATCGTTTCTATAACCGCCGTTGTTTCGATCATTTCTATAACCATCTCTGTTCTGGCCGTTATTGTCCCTGTTCTGGTAACCGCCATTACGGTCATTATTTCTATCGTTTCTATAACCGCCGTTGTTTCGGTCATTTCTATAACCATCTCTGTTCTGGCTGTTATTGTCCCTGTTCTGGTAACTGCCAGAACGGTCATTGTTTCTATCATTTCTATAACCGCCGTTGTTTCGGTCATTTCTATAACCATCTCTGTTCTGGCTGTTATTGTCCCTGTTCTGGTAACTGCCAGAACGGTCATTGTTTCTATCATTTCTATAACCGCCGTTGTTTCGGTCATTTCTATAACCATCTCTGTTCTGACCGTTATTGTCCCTGTTCTGGTAACCGCCATTACGGTCATTGTTTCTATCGTTTCTATAACCGCCGTTATTTCGGTCATTTCTATAACCATCTCTGTTATTTCTATTCTGGTTATTATCTCTATTATTATTTCTATCTCTTGAATCAGTCTTCTGGCTGTTCTGTGGGAAGTACACCTGAGAAATGTGCTTCTTATCTACATCCTTAGATGTGTTTGCTGCTTTAGTATCCTGTGTATTCTGTTCTGACTTATTACCAGTCTTATCCTGTGCCTTAATATTCTTATTCTCCTCTGATTTCACTTGTTTTTCTTCTGCCTTTTTAGGTCCTGATTTATTAGCTGTATTTCCAGCTGCTTTTGTAAACTTACTCTTTACACTGTTTATTTCACTTTCACCAAGTCCGCTCATAGCTGTATATTTCTTGTCAGCATTGCTTAACATATCAGTTATCGCTTTTGATGAAATATTTAATTCTTTCGCCAACTCATGAACTCTCATATTTGCCATTTAACCTCTTTTCCAATACAGGAATAATATTTCTGTATTATTTACACCGATTATCTCTAATCTTGTTTAAAATGTTTCTCAATACTATTCTTAAACCCTTCATCAAGGATTGCGAGTGATGCTCTGAATTCTTTACCTATAGCATGCCCTAAGTCATCCTTATTGCTAAAGAAATACACTGGCACTTTATAATATTCACACATATTCTTAAAATTCTTTTTGGTATTATCAGATGAATCATCTGCTACTATTACCATATATGCCTTATGCTCTTTCACAGCCTTTTCAGTAGAGAACTCACCGCTTGCTACTTTTCCAGCCTTCTGTGCAAGACCTATCATTGATAACGCTCTTTTATTTTCCAAGATTATTCATCTCCTTTTCTAACTCATCATAAACAGATGCATCAACAGCCATCTTAAAAGCCCTTTCAAGTCCTCTTGACTTTCTTGCCTTCTTAAGGCACTCCGCATCAGGACATATATACGCCCCTCTTCCGTTCTTCTTGCCTGTTGCATCTATTATTATCTGTTCATCCTGAGTCTTTAATATCCGTATAAGCTGCTTTTTGTCTTTCATCTCATTACAACCTATACACTGTCTTTGTGGAATCTTCTTTACTGCTGCCAAACTATCACTCTCCAATAATATTATTCTTCTACAACTTCTGTGTCAGAGGCTGCATCTTCGTTATAGTCTTCATCCAATGACATTACATTATCTGCCTGATTGTCATCATATCCTTCACTGTCTTCACCATATACGATTTCTGCGTTGTCTTTATCCATATCAGCAAATGCTTCTGGATCAGCTTCGCTCTTAATATCAATTCCGTAACCTGTAAGCTTAGCTGCAAGTCTTACATTCTGTCCCGACTTACCGATTGCAAGTGATAACTGCTGTTCTGAAACAATTATCTTAGCCTTCTTCTCTTCTTCATCTGCTACTGCTGATACAACCTTTGCAGGGCTTAAAGCATTAACAATTAACTGGGCAGGATTGTCATCCCACTCAACAATATCAATCTGTTCATTACCAAGTTCATTAACGATATTCTTAACTCTCGCACCATTAATACCTACGCATGCACCTACTGGATCCACATGAGGAACATTAGCTCTTACAGCCATCTTAGTTCTTGAACCTGCTTCTCTTGCGATAGCCATAATCTCAACTGTACCATCTTTAATCTCTGTAACTTCTTCTTCAAAAAGCTTTTTTACAAGTTCCTGTGACTTTCTTGAAATCTTAACTGATAAACCGCTTCTTTCTCTGTTGCTTACGCTTGCAACATATACCTTAATTCTGTCTCCGCATTTGAACTGCTTATCCTTAAAGTTATCATCTGCCTTAAGAACCGCCTGTGTTCTTCCAATATCAATAGTCATATCACCATTGTCGTTAATTCTCTGTACAACACCTGTAACGATTTCCTTCTCCTTAGCGTGAAGCTCGTTGTAGAGTGCATTCTTTTCCTGTTCTCTTATAGTCTGGACAATTGTATTCTTGGCATTCTTAGCTGCCTTTCTTGAGAATTCTTCTGACTTTACTTCTATAGTAATAACATCACCAAGCTGACAGGCCGGCTTAATCTTTCTTGCATCTGCAAGTGCGATTTCTGTACCAGATACATACTTTCCTTTCTTAGTATCAAGGAACTCTGGAACTTCTACTTCTTCAACTACAGTTCTGTCTGAATAAATGTGGAAATCACCTGTTCTTCTGTCAAGTACTACCCTGCCATTATCTGCCTTGTCAAATTCAGCCTTATATTCGTCCATTAATGACTTTTCTATAGCATCAAACATAATCTCTTTGTCGATTCCATTTTCTTTCTCTAAGGCTTCAATCGCAAGTATCAATTCTTTATTCATCTTCTTATCCTCCATTATTAACGACTTTAGTTATATATCTATTCAACATATGCCCATCTAATCATTGCAAGATTGCTTCTCTCAATCTTTATAAGATTATCATCAATCTCTATTGTAATGTTGTCTTTATCGTATTCCTTAAGAACGCCTGTATATTCCTTTAAGCCTTCAACAGCTTTGTAAAGCTTAATATCTATAAGTTTCCCAATACTCTTTGCATAATCCTTCTCTTTCTTTAAAGGTCTTGTAAGTCCCGGTGAACTCACTTCAAAAATGTACTGGTCAGTAATATAGTTCTCCTTATCAAGTATCTCATTAAAAGCTCTGCTTACAGCCTGACAGTCATCAATTGTAACTCCACCTTCTTTATCTATGTAGACACGCAGATACCAGTCCTGACCCTCTTTAATGTAATCCACATCAAAAAGTTCTACATTATTAGCTTCAACAATTGGCATTATAAGCTTTTCTGTCTTAGCTTCATAATCTTCTCTCTTACCCATTACTACCTCTTTCTTTTAATAATATTCAGTTTTCATTCTGCATTAATCAAACAATAATTATATTGCAAAAACGAAAGAGTGGACATAAAGCCCACTCTTTCGAATCAATTATAACGCAGAATAGCTTATAGGGGAGTCGAACCCCTGTCTTCGCCGTGAGAGGGCGACGTCTTAACCACTTGACCAATAAGCCATATCTTAAGTCTTGCTTTGTGTTAGCTGCTATCGCAAAGCACTTCATTATAATACACGACCCAATGCAATTCGTCAAGCACTTTTTTGAAAAATTTTTGAAAAAATTTTAAAAAATCCAAAAACAAATCCTTATAGGTGCTATAAGCCGCTAAAACGCTGGGTTCATGTCTTACAAATATTTTTATTTAAGCTTGCTGTATTGCTTCATTTGATGCTCCGATAGGAAATACCATTTCTTTTGCATGTGCTCTCATAGCTTCATCTTCATAAGGCAAATCACCTTCATTTACATTCCACACTTCCTTGGCAAGATTAAATACTGCCCACGCTTTTGGCCAGCCTGCGTAAAATGCAACGTGTGTTATAACAGCCGCAATTTCCTTCTGGGTTACGCCGTGTGCCTTGGCATTCTGCAAATGGAACTTAAGTGAAGAATCTGTTATTCCCATAGACATAAGCGAAACTACCGTTATAATGCTTCTTGTCTTTACATCAATATCCTGATTGTTCCAATTCTCACCAAAAAGCACATCGTCATTAAAATGTGCAAACTGTGGAGCATATTCTCCTAAAGCTGTTCTTCCTGCTGTCTGTACTATTTTACCCATAACAATCCTCTTTTCTATATTTCTCTAATTAAAGTTTACCGCCATATACTGGGAAGCCACTGCTCTCACCATAATTTTCAATTTTCTTGAAATTCTTAAGAGCTTCCATATCCTCTGCACTGATTTCAAAATCCACTTCTGCATTGCTCTTCATATGTTCAGGATTAGCTGTCTTTGGAAGTGCAATTGCTCCAAGCTGTAATGTATATCTTATGCAAAGCTGTGGAACTGTAACTCTATATCTATCAGCTATTGCCTTAATCTCTGGCTGGTTAAGAATTTCACCGTGTGCTATAGGTGAATATGCTTCTACTACTATTCCCCGCTTCTGGCAGTATTCTACAAGTTCTAATGGCGTGTTGCTTATATGAAGAAGAATCTGGTTAACCATCGGCTTAACCTCTGCTGTTTCTAAAAGACTTTCAATATCACCAATCTGGAAATTAGATATACCAATTGCCTTAAGCTTTCCTTCCTTATAAGCATCTTCCAATGCCCTCCATGCAGCTCTGTTACCTTCTACATATCTGTCATCACTCTGATTAACCTCTAACCAAGGCTGTGGTGAATGAATAATCATCATATCAAGGTAATCAAGTCCCATTTTTTCAAGTGTCTCATCAATACCAGCTTTAGCTTCCTTGTATGTCTTATGTTCAGCGGCAACCTTTGATACTACAAAAAGTTTCTCTCTTGAAACTCCGCAATTACGCACTCCTTCACCGACACCTCTTTCATTGCCATATGCCTGTGCTGTATCAATATGTCTGTATCCAAGCTTTACCGCTTCTTTTACAGCATCTGCAACCTTTGCATCGTCAATAAACCAAGTACCAAGTCCAAGCTGTGGAATTCTCACTCCGTTGTTAAGTGTTAAAGTATTATTATACATTCCCATTGCTCCTTTTCTAAAATGTATTATCGTTTATGTGTTTATCTTAATACTTTGACTCAACTCCAAGTCAAGGGGGTGGTGAGAAATTTCATTACAATATTTATCTACATAATCTTGTTACCAACTTTTGAATATTTCAGACATTCTTTGCAATATATTGACATATTAACTATCCAGATAAGGCACACAACAAATGAAGGAAGAAAACCAATTCCAAACATAAGTGCACTGATTGCAAGAATAACTGCAAGTACACTGCACATACTATTCGTTATATTAAATGCTTTAAATGCACATTTCCCAACTATAATCTTCTCTGCTTCATCACAGGTTTCAAGCCATTTCTTCTGGAACTTCATATCATATACCGATGCCGTCTTTTCAGGATTCATTATCTTTACACAGTCAACACTTTTCTGTTGTATAATAACAACCTCTGCCATAATCCCTAAAAATGCTGCAATGCTAACAGTTAATCCTATCATATTGTTAACACTTTCAAACATTGCTGTACCACCTGAATATGATGCCGCAATAAGAAAATATGAAATTATAAGTGCTCCACTTGAAACCCATTGAATTATAGAAAGCTTCTCTTCGACACCATCTGATACTTCTTCGTCTTCACCATCCCACTGTGATAACTGCTTCTTAGCCTTCCTGTAGTATGGCACTAATACTATAGGAATTATAACTGCAATAGCAAGCATAATCCAAGGTGCAGTTAATTCAACATAATTACTAACTACCACTTTAAAATCCCCTGACATTGTATCAATTCCATTTGCTCCAACAAGATACCCAGCTACACCTCCGATTAAAGCTCCTACAATACAAAGCAATATGAACTTAGGCAATGCCTTTCTGTTTGCTTTCTTAATTTCTTCATTTCCCATCATTATCTTCCTCCTGTAAATAAAATACTTCTTCCACAGTAACGCCGCATACTTTTGCAATCGTTAATGCAAGAGTGACAGACGGCGAATAATCGCCCCTTTCTATAAGACTGATTGTCTGTCTTGACACTCCGCACAGTCTTCCCATCTCCTGCTGATTGACATCCAGCGCAGCTCTGCGTTCTTTCAGCCGATTTCGCAGTATCATACTACACCTCCATATGACAACTTTTATTATTAATCTGACAACTTTCATTGCTATAATGACAACTTTTTTTGTCATTTTGCATTATACTCTTGTCATTATACACTGTCAATACCAAATAACCAAAACGATACTCAATTTTAAATAATTCCTGAAGCCACTTATCACACCAGCTTGATATCGGAAGAAGCTCTCTTAGAGAGGCTATGAAGCTCCTTGCCTCCCGCAATATTGTAACTATCAAACAGGGGTCTGGAACATATGTAGCCTCATCACCTGGTATAGTAGACGATCCTTTTGGCTTTACATTCATATCAGATAAGAAGAAACTTGTGCAGGATCTGCTTGAAATACGTTTTTTACTCGAACCTTCTATTGCTGCTATGTCAGCAACCTATGCTGATAAGAATGACATCAGCAAAATCAACAGATTATGTAATGAGGTTGAAGAGCTTATGGAACAAAAAAAAGACCATACGCAAAAAGATATAGAATTCCACACCGCTATCGCTATGGGAAGCAAGAATCTTGTCATTCCAAGATTAATTCCAATAATAAACAGCTCTATCCCTCTTTTTGTTGAAACAACCGGCAACATCCTTAAAACTGAAACCATCGAAACTCATCGTGAAATAGCGGAGGCTATCGCAGAACATAATGCTGTCCGTGCCCAGGATGCTATGTATATGCATCTTATGTACAATAAAAGGTGTATTAATTCTTCAAAATAATACACCTTTATTAAACATTATACATTTTATTCAATTTAGCTTTAACCTATAATCTCATATATATACTTCATATCCATATTCTCACGGATCACATCTGCCAGCTTATCATATTCTCTCTGCTTGTATTCATCAAAGCTTATTCTGACACCACTCTTTGATGTAATACCATACCTTGCACAGAGCATATTGATTAAGCTGTCGCAGAATTCCTGTCCATCGAATATCCCGTGCATATAAGTTCCTGCTGTATTGCCCCGTACACAGCCATCCATATATTCGGTCTTATCAACAGTATTGAATATTCTTGCAAATGGATTCGCACCATCTTCACTTATTGTACTTTCGCCCATATGTATTTCATAGCCTTTACATTTCTTCTGTCCGAGCATTTCCCACATTCCAGATTGTATACAAGTTATCCCCTGCACTCTTGTACGGTGTTTATTCTTTGAAAATGTGGTTGTTACCGGAAGCAGTCCCATTCCTGCTACAACTTCTCCAGTTTCTGCACCACACGAATCATCAATGACATTTCCTAACATTTGAAAGCCACCGCATATTCCAAATACCGGAATATCCTGTCTTGAACATTTTATAATCTGTGCTTCCATTCCATTTTTACGGAGCCATTTTAAATCATTAATTGTATTCTTGCTTCCCGGAAGAATTATGAGGTCGGGATTTCCAATCTGTTCTGCCTTGTCTGCATAACGCAGATTGACCTCTTCAATACGCTCAAGTGCATTAAAATCCGTAAAATTAGAAATGTGAGGCACACGTATTACTACTATGTCGAACTGCTCATCTGACATATGTGCATTGTAGACTGATGGCTCAATCCGTGAAGCAAGGCTGTCCTCATCATCAATGTCAAGCTTAACATAAGGAATTACACCTGCAACCGGAATTGGACATATATCATATAACTGTTTTATGCCCGGCTCTAATATTCTCTTATCTCCACGGAACTTATTCATAACAAGACCTTTTACACGCCTGCGTTCTTCTTCCTCTAACAGCATAATTGTTCCAACAAGCTGTGCAAATACACCACCTCTGTCAATATCACCTACAAGCAGAACAGGTGCATCTACAAGCTTTGCCATTCCCATATTAACAATATCATCTTTTTTAAGGTTAATCTCTGCCGGACTGCCAGCACCCTCAAGAACAATAATGTCATACGCACTGGCAAGCTTATTATACGCTTCTAATATATCTGGAATAAGCTGCTTTTTGTACTGGAAATATTCTTTAGCCGGCATATTCTTTAATGGTATTCCATTTACAATTACCTGAGAACCAACATCACTTGTCGGTTTTAAAAGTATAGGATTCATCTCTACACAAGGGGATATCCCTGCCGACTCTGCCTGCATAACCTGTGCCCTTCCCATCTCCAGACCATCGGCTGTTATATATGAATTAAGTGCCATATTCTGTGACTTAAATGGTGCTACACTGTAGCCATCCTGTTTTAACACTCTTAATATTCCTGCTGTTATAATGCTCTTTCCTGCATTGGACATCGTTCCCTGAATCATCAGATTTCTTGCCATAATCACTGCACCTTCCCTGTTATCTATGTTAAATTCCTATCCTAATTAACTTTATTATAATATTTATATATAATAATTTGTCCGTTATTGATATCTATGGATATATTACCACTTTGCAATTATCTATTCTTAATCTATATTATACATTTTGTCAATATATCGCTTATAAAATCAATAAGAATTTCATTATCTGTATGCTTCTTTACTGCTATGCGGTAGCAGTCTGGCGGCATATTGCGGTAGCTTTGACACGAACGGATAAGAATTCCATTTTTTAATAATTCATCCTGCAGCTGACAGCCAGCCTTATCTGACGGAAGCCTGAAGGTTATATAGTCTGCCACAGACGGATATACGATACATTCCATAGCCGATAATTTATCTGTAAGAAATTCCCGCTCCTTCTCGATAAGCCTATATGTGTGCCCCTCGTAATCTTTATCCTTAAATGCCGCAATTCCTGCACGCTGTGCCACTGTTGATATATTCCACTCTGGAAGCTGTAAAGATATGTTGTCGATTAATTCATCATTATAACTCATGAGATATCCAAGCCTTATTCCTGCCATTGCATAGAACTTGGTATACGCATTTATTATTACAAGATTATTATAATCCTTTAGAAAACGTTTACAGCTTATCTTCTCATAATTACGGTTAAATCTTAAAAAGCACTCATCAGCAACAACTATAATATTTCTTCTTCTGCATATGTCTAATATATTGATAAGAATATTTTCAGGTATAATATTCCCTGTCGGATTGTTCGGATTGCATATAAAACATAGCTGGACATCAAGCTGTTCTAATCGTCCACTTACATATTCATAGCTAAAGCCATTATTACTGTCAAGCTCATAATATACAATCCCTGCTCCATACGCCTTAACTGCACGCTCATAGCCTGAAAATGAAGGTGCAGCAATGGCACATTTTTCTGGATGGACAGCCCTTACAACTGCCATTATAAGTTCTGAAGCACCATTACCACAGAGTATATTCTTAGCATTAATATTAACCTTATAAATGTTATCTGCATTAATACTCTCTTTGCAGGCAATTGCATTTCTTAATGCCGTATACTTAATGTCTGGATATGTCTGATAACCACCAATATCCTGCGTAATCGCATTACACACTTCCTGCGGCATTCCTAAAGGGTTAATATTAACCGAATAATCAAGTGTTATTTCTTTGTTGTATATATTTTTATCATATATATTTCCACCGTGTATCTGCTGTTCCATAGCTGTAACCTCTCATCTGCCTGACAATCTCTTTATCAGTATGCAATCCCCGTATCAATATGCCAATCTGATTAAAATATAATTATCTGACTGCCAACATTATTATCAATCTTATTAATAACACAATAATTACCATAAGAAATGCAGTAATATATAATAAAATATTACTTCTTCCTATATCACCAGCTTCCAGCGGACGTATTGCCTCTCCTATCTGTGGCTTATGCACAAGCTTTCCAAAATAATAATTATCGCCTGATAATGCTACTTTTAAAGCTCCTGCACAGGCCGACTCTGTCTGGGCGGCATTAGGACTGCTGTGCTTTTTTCTGTCACTTTTAAATATCTTCCACGCATTCCCTATACTATAGTGTGAATTTGTTTTATCCTTTGTATTACATTTTTCTGCAAGCTGTGCAATTCCTGCTGACACAACCATAAGACAGCCGCCTATTCTTGCCGGAATAAAGTTCACAACATCATCTAACTTCGCCGCAAATCTTCCAAAGTACAAATATTTATCATTCTTATAACCTATCATTGAATCCATTGTATTAACAGCCTTATATACAAAACCGCCAGCCGCCCCGAATAACATCATATAAAATAATGGTGCAATAACTCCGTCTGATGTATTCTCTGCGACAGTTTCAACAGCTGCCCTTACAACGCCGTGTTCATCAAGCTGTTTCGTATCCCTGCCGACTATCATTGCAACGGCATTACGTGCCTGCTGTAAACCTTCTTTATCCAAAGCATAATATACCTTCATACTTTCTACTTTGAGCGATTTTACTGCCAGTATCTGATAACACATTATTGTTTCAATTACACAGCCAAGTATCATATTAATATGATAACCAACAACAAGAATAGATACAGTAACAATACCCGTTATTAACGGCGTTAATATTGCAAGTACCATACCCTTTCTGTACTTCTTAGCAGATGTATCTTTTTCTTTTAATAAAATACTTTCTAACAACGAAATAAGATTACCTATAAGGCGTACCGGATGATACAGCCAGTGAGGGTCGCCAATAAGCAGATCCAGTATATAACCACAGCCAATTGCTATTGTCTGGCATATAAATAAATTCATAAACTCCTCATTCCTTCACACACTATTACTCAGAATAAACTCATACTTTAACATATAATAGACACACATATTTATTTATAACAAACACATATTTTACTCAAGATAAATACATATCTTTACTCATAGAATACGCATATTTTTACTCACAACGTAAAAGTTCTGTATAATTATTAATGCTTCCATCTAAAGCCACATCACATATATACCCATCACCATTGCCACAATGATAATCATAATAGCCACCACCATATATATCTGACATTACTGACATTATTGTGCCGCCGTGAATTACACATGCAATGTCCGAATAATTCAATAAACGGCATTGTTTAATCATATCATACCAGCCCTTAACACTTCTTTTCTTAAAATCCGCAACATCTTCTCCTTGTGGAAATGGTATCGTTGCATTACTGTCAATCCATCTCTGGTACTGCTCATTGCCAGAAAGTTCTTTATAATTCTTTCCTTCAAATATGCCAAAATCACATTCCCTGAAATCTGGCACTATATGCTGTTTATATTCAGGATATATAAGCTCTGCCGTCTGCCTGCACCTTTTCATAGGACTTACATATACTGCCTGTACCTCTTGGTAATAACCTGCCTTAATATTATTATGTATGCTCTCAATCCCAGAAGCACATAAGTCCTCATCAGTTATGCCTATATACCTTTTTTTGATATTACCTGCTGTTGCACCATGTCTGATTAATACAATCTTCATATTATTCACCTTTCAGGCATTGTCCTATGCCACACGCTATACGCTCTACCCTGTCAGCCTTTTTTACAGCCCTGCAAAGCATACGCCCAACTGTTTCACGGTATATTCTGTCCTCTTTTTCCAAAGGAACTATGCCACTGCCAATCTCATCGCATATTATTATAATTGATGGATTGCCAGCATAAATGGTATCTATAAGCGTATCTGTACATTTCCCATCTTTAAGCAGTCTTTTTATAAGCAGATGAAAATGATTTAATATACCGGCATTTTTTATATCTTCAATACTGCAATATGCTCCATCAGCTATATTATTATTGCATATTTTATTTTTAATGCACTTATCATCTTCTGAATATATATTACTCATTGTATCTTCTGCATTACCACACAATTCTTTAACTATATTTTTCCTGCCACATACATAATCAAGCTTTCCCTGATAAGCTCCGCCAAAATATAATTCCATATTATTCCTCGTTTCTGTGCACATTTTTATTCACTAAAGCAATGCTATAACAGCAACAGCTATTGTCATACACAGTTCACTTACACATAGCAGATACCCTGCAAGGTCGCCCGTCACTCCACCGAACTGCTTATATGCCATATATCTGTAATACAATAAAACCACGAATGCCACAACGATAACTACAACAGCACCTGTAACACTGCAAAGGCACATAAGTATAACACATATAATTAACTGTACCGCAAGCATTACATTTACACATTTTACTGCTGTTGCACTTGTAAATGTATGCAACATTCCATTGTTCCTTGCTCCTCGGAAATTAACTGCTGCCAGACCACTTATAATTCTTGACAGATAAAACGTAAGTGCCAGAAGCAAAAGTCTCATATTATCTGGCTTCTGCACAATAATATATGCCGCCGCATAATATACCGCAGAATACATAAGCAATCTTATAACTGCAAATGCTCCAATATGCGAATCCTTTAATATATCCAGCTTCTTCTCCCTGTCGCCATATGAATTAAGTGCATCACTTGTATCCATATAGCCGTCAATGTGTATTCCCCCTGTTATCAGTACAGGAATTACTACAAGAACAAGTGTCCTGCTGATATCCGGCACATTTAGCAGACCGCTGATATACACCCAGCCATATATGACTGCACCTATAACAAGACCTGCTAACGGAAAGAAGCCCATTACATATCTCATATCTTTTTCTTCTAATTCCAAATGCGGCATTGGTATTTTAGAATACATTGAAAATGCAATTACCAATGATTTAATTACCGACATAACTGATATCCCCCTTTAATACTACAGGAATAGTGTATACAACCTCAACAACTGTGTCTGCTGCCTTTGCAAGCTTTACATTAAGCTCTCCAAGCCGTCTTATATAATCAGTTGTGCTATCATCATATTCACACCCGTCTGAAAACACTTCATTAGTCACAATTACAAGGTGACTGCACTCTGAATACAACTGCATACATTCAGCAAATATATTATCTGGATGTCCGTTTTCTTCAAAGCATTCATTAGCAAGAAGATTAGACATACACTCAACCAATACTACCGGTTTTGTATCTCTTTTACATCCTTTAAGTGCACCACCTATATTCTGATACTGCTCTATCGTTTCAAAGCCTTTGCCATCACGCTGCAGCTTGTGCTTCTTAACCCTGCTTCTGCCGTCTTCTCCATATGGATACATAGTAGCCACATAATATTTTTTATTGTCCTTTGCAAGCTGACAGCTTATCTGCTCGGCATATTCTGACTTGCCACTGCCGCTTACTCCTGTAACCATAATCAACATTTTTCGTAATCCTCATAGGCAGTTATGCGTATATCATCAAATGTAGTATTTTCCCTGTACACCTGCAAAGCCATATCAAGAAGTGGAAACATCATAACCGCACCTGTTCCCTCTCCAAGTGCAAGCTCTCCGTGTATAACAGCCTTCCTTCCAAGTTCGTTAAGCAGAGCTTTCATCGCAGGCTCTTTTCCCTGATGTGAAGCTATTATGTAATCACCAATCTGACTATTCAACCTTACTGCAATAAGTGCCGCAACTGCCGAGATAACACCATCTATAACAACAGGTATTCCATAAAGTGCACAACCAATATATACTCCGACAAGCCCTGCAATATCGAGTCCGCCTATATTCTGTAAAAGGGTTAATGGATTGTCCTGGCAGCTTCCATACATTTCTTTAGCTCTGGTAATAACTTCTATCTTTTTCTTAAGACCTTTATCATCAAGCCCTGCACCTCTGCCTGTTGCCATATGTGGCTCAAGATTTAAAAGTATGCAGGCAAGTGCCGTGCTTGTGGTTGTATTGCCTATTCCCATCTCTCCTGTTGCAAGAATATTATACCTCTGTTCCTTACACTCCTTAACCTGTGTAATTCCTGCATATATAGCCTGTATAAGCTGTTCCTCTGACATTGCCGGCTCTTTAAGGAAATTATTAGTGCCAGACATAACCCTCTTATTGACAAGCCCCTTATAAGTTCCTACATCTGTTCCGTCCTCAAGCGTATCCATGGCAATTCCAACATTCACAGGAATAACATCTGCATTGGCATATGCCGCCATTCTGCATACACTTGATATTCCGTCTGCCATATTACAGCTCACTATCGCGGTTACCTCCTGTCCTGTCTGGGTAACACTTTCTTCAACTATGCCATTGTCTGCACACATTACAATAACAGCACGTCTGTCAATATTGACATCTGCTGTATGTTCGATTCCTGCTATCTGGCTTATTATTTCCTCCATAAGTCCAAGCCCGTGCAGTGGCTTTGCTATCCCATTCCAATGACTATGTGCTTTTTGTACACTATCTTTACTGCTTGCCTTTATCTTTGACAGTTCTGGAATAAGACTTTTAATATCAGAACCTAATTCTGGAATAAAACTTTTAATATCAGGACCTTCAAGCCTGTCATTATATTTTTTATAATTCTTTCTATAGCGGACACAGGCATTTATGAAATTATCTGCCACCTGTTCATTGCCATAGAAATATATATGTGGAAATCCAGCATACAACGTATCACTTCCATAACCTGCTGTTGCTATACTGTTATCTGAAGCTTTCTTTATCTCATAATCTTCACCAGGGCAGTCACTATTCCAGTAATGGAATTCGTGTGCACGAAAGCTTTCATTCGTAGAGGCAATCAGTGTATCTTTCTTTGCCGTAAGCGTCATATAGCCAAAACGCTGTAGTCTTCCTGCATTATATCCCATTCCTTTTATAATTCCTGCCATAGGATATTTATCTTTTTCTGGTGTTTCTAAGTATTCGTGCAGATAAAGAAATCCTCCACATTCTGCTATGCAGGGAAGTCCTTCTTTTATCTTCTTTGCAATATCATTCCTCATTGATACATTTTCTGACAACGCTTTGGCGTGAAGCTCTGGATAACCGCCATATAGTAACAACCCGTCTATATTATCCGGAAGCTTATTATCTGCAAGTGGACTAAAATACACTATCTCACAACCGCACTGCCTTAGATAATCTATATTATCATCATAAAGAAAACAGAAAGCTTCATCTTTTGCAACTGCAATCCTTACATCTTTTTTATCTATGCTCTTATGTATGGCTTCCAGCTTTGAAGCATTTTCTGCAATTCTAAGTATTCCTTCTATATCAACGCTTTCCCTCATCTGCTCTGCAATAGAGCTGATTTTTTCCTGAAAATGTTCCACCTCTGCCGAGGTCACAAGACCAAGATGACGGCTTTCAAGCACAGCATTTTTCTTATATGGCATATAGCCTAGTGGTTCTATCCCCATATCTTTAACTATGCGTGCGGCATTACCATATAACCTGTCTGAAAGATTATTAAAGATTACACCTTTGATATTATTGTTCTTTTCATATCCAAGATAACCCTTTACAACTGCGCCGATTGAATTACTCATTCCACGGCAGTTCACTATAAGAATAACCGGCGTATCTGTAATGTCTGCTATCTCATAAGAACTTCCCTTTGTGCTAAAGCCCTGTCCGTCATAGTAGCCCATAACTCCCTCTACAATAGTTATATCACTCTTATCCTCTTTACCTGCAAGCAGATATTTTATTGTTGCATTATCACAAAACCAGCTGTCAAGATTACCTGTGCTCATATTTAACACACGCGAATGAAACATAGAATCTATATAATCAGGCCCGCATTTTAACGCTGATATATTAAGTCCCATATCTTTAAAACACTGGCATAGACCGCAGACAATTGTTGTCTTGCCACTTCCACTGCCTGTCCCTGCTATCATTATACGGCTCACTTTGCACCTCTTCCTTCTATAATAAATACTGGATTATTCGCAGACATCATATGATATCTGCCCCTTTTCTTTACCTCTGTCACTGCAATCTGGACTATATCAAGGACATTCATACCATTCTTTTCCATTAATGAAATAGTATTGTTAAGTGTTTCTAATGTCACTGCCGTAACCACAATATGGACATATGGATTTTTCTTAAGAATACTGCTGAAAATGTATTCTAACTCTCCACCGCTTCCACCAATAAATACTTTATCGGGTACTGGCAGACTGTCAATAACAGCCGCCGCATTGCCGTGTATAATCTCTATATTATTAAGTCCGAATTTTTCTGCATTTTTAGCTATAAGACTACAGCCCTCTTCTGTCCTCTCAACTGCATACACTGTTCCGTAAAGTGCGTGAAGTGCAAGCTCCACTGTGACAGAGCCTGTTCCTGCACCTATATCATATACGCAGGAATTCTTAGATACCGCCATTCGGCTTACAACGCTTGCACGGATTTCCCTTTTCGTCATCGGCACATCAGAACGGATAAAACTGCTGTCAGCAATTCCTGTTATTGAAAATGCACGCGAATGTTCATTATAAACTGCCAATACCGTAAGTCCTTCTGAAATATATTCAGTAAATTCAGACACATTTCCATTAGTTATCTTCTCATTATCATATGAAAGATTTTCACCAATCCATATATGTGCCTGTCCAAGTCCTGCCCTATAAAGCTCCTGGCATATCTGTGATACATTTCCCTGTGTCAGAAAATATGTCAATTCATTTTGTAAAACTACAGGTATATAGCTTTGTTTCTTACCGTGCAGGCTTACAAAAGCTGCGTTCTCCCAAGACTTTCCTATCTTTGCCGCAAGATATATTACAGAAGATACACCTGCCATAATGCTGTATTCATACTTTCCAGCAAGTGCCTCTGCAAGCTTCTTTGCACCGCTGTAAAAGCCTGTATCACCTGACATAAGCACAACGTAGTTATTGGCATTTTCATTATCAATAATATCTATTATGTCTTTTGCTGTTACTGCATAAAATGTCTTCTTATCTGTGTATTCTTCTATCAGCCTTTTAGAACCAATCAGCACCTCTGAATTATCAATTGCTTCCTTTACTTCCTCTGTAAGACAGCTTTTACTGCCCGGCCCCACACCAGCTATAATTACCCTTTTCATTATTCACTCCACCTTAATTCATTAACATTATAGACAGCCATTTTCCTAAAACTTTATAACTCTAAAACCACATAGCTTTTAGGCTTTATAACCCTTTTGTCTTAAGATATTTAATAAGCTCTGGCAGGCTTACTCCATTTTCTTCTACTGGACGTTTTATTACTATACAGTCAATGCCTGTATTCTCTGTGGCAGACACCTTTTCTTCATATCCGCCATTACTGCCAGACTCCTTTGTCACAAGAACACCTATATTAAACTGTCTTATTACTGCCTCATTTAATTCCTGTGAAAATGGTCCCTGCATACCTATTAAATATGACGGCATAATCCCTGCTTCTATTGCACTCTGTAACATTTCAGGATTAGGAAGAAGCCTTAAATATACTCTCTCTTTATAATCTGTAATATAGACATACTCTGGTATATTCTTACTGCCTGTCGTCATAAGAATATTTTTACTATTATGCTGTTCACTGTTAAGTAGTTCTACTACATCTTTTATTGACTTAACATATGTAATGTTATCTGACTTAAACTCTGGCTTTTTGTCATTATCTTCCCTTAATACCCTCACATAAGAAATGTTCTTGCTGTCACACACATTTTTAATATTATGTGTAACCTGTGTAGCATATGGGTGTGTGGCATCAATAACTATATATGGCTTTTTAGCTTCTAACTCCTTTAGCATATCAGCCTCATCCATTCTACCAGTATGTATATGCACATTATCAGCCTGCGGCAGTAATTCCCTGCCATATTCAGTCGTTACATATACATAAGTGTCACAGTTCTTTCCTGTAAGATATTCACATAACTTTCTGCCCTCTGTTGTCCCCGCAAAAAGCATTATCGTCTTTCTCATACAACCTTATATCCTCTTGGTGTAACCATTTTCCCATTAATTACCTTAGTATGGCTGTTGCCTATGTATATTGTTGTAAACATATCCGCTTTAAAATCCGCAAGCTCCTTTAATGTAAGAATTCCTGTAGTTTCGTTCTCTCTTCCTATGTTTCTTACATAACCGCACACTGTATCCGGTGACTGTACCTTTAATACAATATCGCAGGCTTCCTTTAAATATCCGCTTCTTCTGCGGCTTGATGGGTTATATATGCACATTACCATATCGCTGTCAGCCATCGCCTTTATTCTTTTCTTAATAAGCTCCCAAGGTGTCATACAGTCACTTAAGCTGATAACCGCAAAATCGTGTGACAATGGTGCACCAAGGCAGGCTGAACCACTGCTTGCGGCTGTTACACCTGATATAACCTTAATATCCAGATTATCCTCTGCAAGCTCATATACAAGGCTTGCCATACCATATATACCGCTATCTCCACTGCATACAAGCACTACCTCTTTTCCTTCTTTAGCTGTATCTATTGCATACTGACAGCGTTCCTTTTCCTGCATCATATTAGTTGAATAGTACTCTTTATCTGGAAAATACTGCTTTAATATATCAACATATGTAGTATATCCAACTATCAGGTCAGCACCAGCTATTGCGACTGATGCCTCCAGTGTCATATTATCTTTTGCTCCGCTTCCAAAACCTACTATCTTAAGCATAATCTACTCCTTATTTTTCTGTGCCACTCTGTAAATAGCTACTGTAACTCCGTTATCTGCTGTCTTTCCTACAAGCTTTTCTCCACCAGAAGACGCGGCACCCGCACTGCGTTCACATACATTTCCTACACCTATCTGTTCTTCAACAAAAGCTGAAGATACAAAGTCACCTTCAACATCTCTTAAATATTCAGGCGTATATGTCTTATATGGCACTTTACATTTTCTTGCAAATTCAATTATTCCTGCTTCATCTGCTTTTCTGTCAACCGAAGCCACAACAGCAATTGCTTCCAGCAAAAGCCCTGCTTTATCAAATGTTTTCTTGACAGCCCGCTCTATTTCATGTGCTGACTTGCCTTTTTTACAGCCAATTCCTACAGCAAGCTCCTGTGGTACAAGCTTTAATGTGCGCTTAAATACTATTTTATCGTCTTTGCCTGTAATTATCTGTACACCGCTTTCATACTCATTATTACTATTATCAGTATATTTAATCTGTCCGTTCCAGCGTTCTTCTGTTACTTTTAACAGGTTCTTATATTTATCATTGCCTGTTATTCCAACAGGCTCATTATTTAATATCCTGCCTGATATGTCTTTTATCATAACCGGATTGACTATTCTCATATTATGTTCCGTGGCAAATATATCAACTGCAAACATTCCTCTTGCATCGGTCGCTGTAGTAATTACCGGCATTGCACCTATCCTGACAGCAAGCTTACTGCACCACTCATTAGCTCTGCCAATATGACCTGATAGAAGTGATATAAGATACTTTCCGCCCTCATCTGCAACAAGCACCGCCGGGTCTGTAACCTTGCTTTTAAGGTATGGTGCTATAGTTCTTACAGCTATTGCAACAGCACACACAAATAATATTCTGTCACTTACTGCAAACTCGCTCTTTATAACACTTCCAACTGCCACAAATGGTACTGCCTCATTCTTATAAGTATCTGCACATCTTTGGTGACAGTATATTATTACTTCACCGTCCATTGCCTCACTGGCTTTCTTTGCTACCTTCATCCCCTCGTGTGTGAAGGTTATTATAATTGTTCTCATTTTCTATACTCCGTAGTGAACTCTGGGTCATACAATTTAGAAAAACTATATTTGTCCCCAAGAAATTCCCCGACCAATACAAGTGCAGTTCTTGTAATGCCTGCTTTCCTTGCTTCACTGTCAAGATCTTTCAATGTTGTGCGTATGCATTTCTCATCTTCCCAGCTTACCTTATAACATAACGCACAAGGCGTGTCTGGTGTAAATGCTCCTTTATATAATTCTTCTTTAAGTTCCTCTAAATGTGATGAGCTTAAGAATACAGCCATTGATGTACCGTGCTGTGCAAGCTTTGCTATGCTCTCATTATCTGGAACCGGGGTTCTGCCCGGCATTCTTGTAATAATTACTGTCTGTGCTACATCTGGAACTGTATACTCACATTTAACTGCCGCCGCGGCCGCAAGGAAACTGCTCACTCCAGGACATATCTCACAGGTAATTCCGTATTTGGCAAGTTCTTCAATCTGCTCTCTTATTGCACCATATAATGACGGATCTCCTGTATGAAGGCGCACTATATTCTTTCCCTCGCCCTCTGCTTTTACAATCACATCAATAACTTCCCTGAGGTTCATATATGCACTGTTATATATCTCACAATCCTTCTTTGCATACTCTAATAATTCCTCATTTACAAGTGAACCTGCGTATATAATTACATCCGCTTCATTAAGCATACGCATACCTCTGACTGTAATTAAATCCTTCGCTCCCGGTCCTGCTCCGACTATTTTTACCATATTTATTCTCCTGTGTCTGCTCTATATTAATTCATAATTTATGTCTATCATACATAATTCACAATTTAACTGCTTTTTATGATTTTTAACTGCTTTTTATAAGTTCCAACAGCTTATCTGCCGCCGGTGTTTTCCCTAATATTCCATATTCATTTGAAAATACAATTGCTCCAATTACTATCTTGCCACTGCTTCTTCTTTGCAATACATCTTCTATACGAAGCGTAAGCTGATACATAGTCTTCTCTAGTATGTCTGATTTCTTCAAAATTTCAAGTACCGCCTCTGTCGTAATACAATCAAGTATCTTTAATGCTGTATCATTATCTGCACCTGCCCTTATTGCACAGGCTGACAGAACTTCCATTCGTCCGTCTGCCACTTTGGAATGTGTATTCATTATTCCTGCACCTAATTTTACAAGCTTTCCTATATGCCCCACAAGAAGCATTGCCTTAGCACCTGCATCACACACCATATCTATTGTATCGCCAATATAATTACTGCATTTTATGCTTCTTTTCAGCTCAATATTAAGTGTATTAAGCAGAAAATCCTGTCCATAATTACCCGGTGCAACAAGAAGCACTTTCTCTCCCTGTGCTATGTGCATATTAATCTCTGTCTTAATTGTATCAATAAGTGCCTGTTCACTCATAGGCTCTACAATTCCTGTTGTTCCAAGAATTGATATGCCCCCTGTAATTCCAAGGTTCGGATTAAACGTCTTCTTGGCAATATCAACTCCTTTGGGTGCTGATATTATAACTTTAAGGCTTCCCTCATAAGAATAACTTTCTGCTGCCTCTGCTACTGCCTCTTTAATCATCTTAAGAGGTACTGGATTGATTGCCGCTTCTCCAACAGCACATTTCAAGCCCTTCTTAGTAACCCGTCCTACTCCTATTCCACCATCTACAATTACCCCGTCAGTATTTATAGTTCTCATTATATCTTCTTTAACATAAGTAACCTGTGCATATATCTTTATTCCATTGGTCACATCAGGGTCATCCCCACTGTCTTTCTTAATTGCACATATTACCTTATCCTCTTTAATATCTATGTCAATAACCGGAAGTGTAAGTGATACTCCCATAGGAGTTATCACTTTAATCTCTTTTACTTCCCTGCCTGACAGAAGCATATATGCCGCAGCTTTGGCGGCGGCACAGGCACAGGTTCCTGTTGTATATCCGCAGCGCATTTTCTTTTGATTTTTGTATACATATCTTTCTAACATCTGCGCCACTCTTTATCATCATCTGCCGCCATATAGAACAGTGCATTCATAATGGCGGCGGCAACATTGCTTCCGCCCTTTCTGCCCCTTGCTACTATATATGACATTCCGCTTTCTATAATTTCTTCCTTTGCACTGGCTACATTTACGAAACCAACTGGAACTCCAATAACAAGTCTTGGCACAAATATGCCCTCATCATAAAGCTCTCTTATTCTCATAAGAGCTGTTGGCGCATTGCCTACAACCATAATACAGTCTGGATTATCCTTTGCCGCCTTCTCCACGCTGACTGTTGCTCTTGTAACCTCACGCTTTGCCGCTTCACTGGCAACATCACTGTCTGCCATATAACAATTAAGCGAACAGGAAAACTTCTCTGCCATTTTGTGGCTTATTCCTGACTTCGCCATATTGGTATCTGTAACAATATCCACACCTTCTTTAATAGCTTTAAGTGCTTCCTCAATAACTCCTTTGGAAAATGTCATACTTGTTTCGTATGAGAAGTCCGCCGTTGTATGAATAACACGTTTGACAACCGGCTTATATTCAGCTGGAATATCAGTTGTCAGTTCTTTCTCGATTATTGCAAATGACTCTTTTTCAATATCCATTGGTTTCATAATATCTATTCTCCTTAGAATAATGATTTCATTGTATCTATGTCTGGCTTTGTAAGAATTCTCTTATTCTTCTTTTCTGCGTAATCTAATAATTCTTTCATTGCACTGTTAATACTGCCGATTGGACAGCCTGTATCTATAACATAATCTGCCTCATCAATTCTTTTACAGGCTTTATCTAATGTCTCTTTTCCTATAGGCTCAAACATTTTCTCTGTGACAATATCTGCCGCCAGTGCTTTGGCTATCGGATAATCACAGTCATTTTCATAAAGAATCCCTGCTGTAAATGCAATACCAATACGCTGTAATTCCCTGTATATTAATATTCCAGTTCCAGCACCGCCAGCTACGAATACCTTCGGTGTGCCCTCCGGCTTCTTTAATTCTGTACTTCCATACATGCAATTATACGTTCCGTGTGTAATTCCGTAAAGCCTGCTTATGCGTTCATCTGTAAATATCTTTTCCGGTCTTCCAAATTCTATCTTTCTATCTGCACCAACACACATAACATAGTCTGCTATCTTAGCCGCAAGTTCTATTTCGTGTAAAGATACAATAACAGCGACATTATCCTTAACAGCCATCTCCTGTAGTATATCCAGAAGCTCAATTTTATGTCTTATGTCAAGAAATGAAGTCGGCTCATCAAGCACTATGACCTCAGGCTTCTGGCATATTGCCCTTGCAAGCATAATTCTCTGGCGCTGTCCATCACTAATCTGTGAAAAATCATTATCTGCTATATCAATTGCTGATACCTTCTTTAATGACTCATTTACTATCTGTTCATCTTCTTTGGTAAGTCTTCCAAAATAATTAGTGTACGGATATCTTCCCATTGCGACAACATCACGGCACGTCATCATCTCGGTCTTAATCTTTTCTGTAAGCACAACAGACATAGTCTTAGCGTATTCTTTACTTGTGTAATCGCTTATTTTCCTGCCTTTTATATATATATTGCCACCTATAGGACTCATTTCCTTTATAAGATTCTTTATTATTGTAGATTTTCCTGCACCATTAGGTCCGATTAATACAAGAATTTCACCTTTATTAACCTTAAGTGCTATATCTGACAGAAGTACTTTTTTATGATAACCTACACTTAAATCCTCTGTCTGTACATATATCTGTTCCATATATTTCTCAACTTTCCATTTCCTTACAACAATTATCTCTTCTGCTTTACCATAAGCCATATAACAACCGGTGCACCAAATACTGCTGTGACTGTTCCTATCGCAAGCTCTGATGGTGAGAATATTGTTCTTGCAATAAGGTCACAGAACATACAAAACACCGAACCGCATAAGAATATTGCAGGAATTGTAACAATCGGCTTTGTTGTCTTAAGTGATAATCTTGTAATATGTGGAACTGCAATTCCAACGAACGATATAGGACCCGCCAGTGCTGTAACACAAGCTGAAAGGAGGCTCGAAAGCAGTACAATACATACCCTGAAGAACTTTATATTAATTCCCATACTCTGCGCATATCCCTCACCTAAAAGATAAGCGCTGATTGGCTTAGAAAAAAGAAATGTAATAACTGCTGTTGGAAATACAACTACAGCCGCAAGCTTTACTGTTGGCCACGAACTTCCTGAAAAGCTTCCCATAGCCCAGTGTGTGAGATTGGCAATGTCTGAATCATTCGCAAATGTAATACAAAGGTCTGTTATTGCAGAACATATATAGCTAATCATAATTCCCACAACCAGGAGCATAGACATGCTCTTAACTTTATTAGCAAATATAAGTACATAAAGCATTGCAAGCAGTGAACCGACAAATGCCGCCGCAACCTGTGCCCAGAGCGGCATACCTGATACATACTTTAAAAGAAATATCATTGTGATTGCAACAAACATTTTCGCACCAGATGAAATCCCAAGCACGAATGGTCCTGCTATTGGATTTCTGAAAAATGTCTGTAAGAGAAATCCTGACAATGACAAAGCACCGCCCAAAATAGCCGCCATACATAATCGTGGAAGTCGTATTTTCCAGATAATATTGTATTCAGGTGTTCCCATATCACCCTTTAAAAATATAATTCTGAAAATTCTCGCAGGAGATATATGGATATTACCTGTATTAATATTTAATATAACCGCCACAACAAGTAATACTGCAAGCAGTATATATACAAGCTGGTAGCGGAGTATCTGTTTTATCTGCATATTTTCTCCATTCTGATAATTACTGCAATTTGCGTTATTATTGTAATTTTTAATATTATTGCATTTCTAATATTATTGTAATTCTAATATCATTGCATTTTTAATATTATTGCAAAATGACTGCCCCATTAAGTATAATACCATATGCTCTGCACGGTTTTCAGTGCATTATGGCTACAAAGTAGTCATATTATATCATATGCCCTGCGTTGATTTTCCACGCATCCGAAGTTTCGAAGAAACTTCTAAGTGACTACGAAGTAGTCATATTATAACTTATGCCATGCGTTGCTTTTCCACGCATATGAAGTTTCGAAGAAACTTCTAAGTGACTACGAAGTAGTCATATTATATCTTAATGTGACAGTCTCTTTTATAAATAGATTTTTAAGTGAGTATACCTCACTCATCATTTTATTTTAACTTCTTTAAATATGTAAGCTCTGTTGTATTGGAATCAGCATTTAACATAAGGTTGATATCGTTAATCATACTTCCGATTGTATCTGCAATCTGGAAGAAATCTGGTGTTGTACACCATACATTTCCATCCTTAACAGCCTTTAAATCAGAAAGAACACTGTTATAACCTGTGAAATCACTAAGTGTTGATGGCTTACCGCCAAGATTCCATACATAGATTACATAATCTGCATCTTTGGCTTTCTCATAAAAGCTTTCGATACCCATCTCCTGTGTTCCTGTCTTATCTGTATTAAGGTCAGAGAACACATAATTACCACCTGCTATATTTACCATCTGTGCAAGATAATCTCCTGCATTTCTTACATAAAGCTTGCCCTTAGATGTAATGTAGAATACTGCAACTGACTTACCTGTATTTTCAGCCTTTGAAAGAGTATCTACATATGCTGCCTGTGCATTATACATCTGTGTTGCAGACTCTTCTTTATCACAAAGTGCCGCATAAAGCTTAGCCCATTCTACTCTTCCTAATGGATGATCTTCATATGTAGACTGGTCCAATATATAGTTAATTCCTAATTCCTTTAACTTCTCTGCTACATCTGGAACACTTGTAAGCATTGTTGAGAATATTGCAAGTGTTGGTGCTCCTGCTATTATTGTTTCATAATCAGGTGCTTTGTAATCGCCAACATAAGTAAGCTTTCCATCATCAAATGCCTGCTTAACTGCATCTATATACCACGATTTCTTTTCGTAAGTAACCTGGCTTATGCTGTCAAGACAATCACTTGCGCTCATAAGTGATGTTACTGGTGTAGATGATACAAGCATATTAGTTACAGGTGCATTTAATACTACAGTGTCAGAATCAATTCCTGATGGTGTAGACATTCCCTCTGGAACAAGTAAAAGCTTTGACTGCTTAGATACAATTGCTGTATCTTCATCTCTGTTAGTTATTGTAATAAGCTTATAACCGCCCTTGTAATAATCTACAGAGAAAAGCTTTGCATACTGTAATTCCATTGAATGGTCATACACAAGCTCTCCATCATAGTTACCATTAGCTGACTGGTTCTGTGTTCCACATCCACTCATTGCAAGTGTAGACACAAGCATTACGATTGTGAGCAGAAGTGACAGAAATCTTTTTTTCTTCATTTTCGTTCTCCTTTTCTTTTCTTATGAAGTGCTTTGATGATTACGTTATTATCAGCAGAAAAGGAACAGACACATATGTGTCTTAACAATCCGGAATAAAACTTCCTAATTGCCTAAGAAAGAATCCTGCTTCGCAGGATTCTCCGCCTACGGCGGGACGCTTTAGCGGCATCTACATTACCGCCGCAGTACGAACCTGCCCGGAGGGCTTTTTATGCAATAGGAAATTCCAGAGGATTTCCTATTGCATAAAAAACAATAGTCTGTTGTTCTCGCAACGACTATTATAACTCTGCCTGTAAGCCGGTCTTCTGACTCACAGATCATAAGCAATATCCGCCTTCCCAGAACAGCTTATATAAAGCTTATTCCAGTGGCATATATGGATATCGCCTCCCTGTATACAGCAGCGGAACTGTTCAGGATTCACACCTGATTCCCTGAAATACTTATCGTACTTCGCTTACAGTGATTATTTCGTTATCATCTGGATTTATATCCAGCGTTCATTATTTCATATTATTACTAGAAATGCAATTATTAATTTCAATTGTTTTTCTTTTTTCTTTTTACTATAACGGTTGTGAGATATACATCAGCATTTTCAAGTTCTTCAAGGCTGTGATATATCTTTTCACTATCCATTCCACAGTTAGATACTGCATTTATCTCATACATTTCTCCTGCTTCCTGTCGTGCGCGCAGTGCCTTAACTAACTGCTTAAGACCTCTTCCTGACTTCATATATATAAGTGTTCCGTTATATGAAAATGTATTCTCTATATTATCTGATGATGGAATAATATGTATCTCTTCGCCCTTCTCGCCTAAAGATATGCCAAGCCTTGCCGCAACAGCACAAAATGACGGAACTCCGCTTACTATCTCAGCCCTCCATCCATTAGCCCTCGCACGCTTATGCATATACATATATGTAGAATATATGCTTGGGTCTCCGATTGTAATCATTCCAATCTTCTTACCCTGATAAAGATATTCTTCAATTGCTTCATATATCTTATTATGTGAAATTTCAAGCTTTCCTTCATCCTTAATCATAGGAAACGGCATACACAAAACTGGCTTCGTGGAAATTTCACTACAAGCCTGCTCTGCTATGCGGTACGCATAACATTCTTCCTTGGATACTGCTGGAATAACTATTAAATCGCACGACTTAATCACTTCCAGTTCCTGTAATGTCATCTGCTTAGGATTGCCTGTACCCACTCCAATGCCATATAATATTCCACTCTTTTTATCAGGCAAATTATCTGTATCTGATACATTTTCTAATGCTTTCACTGCCTTTTGCAAATGTGATAAATACACCTGACGTACTGCTGGATATTCACCTATACCCTTTATAACACATTGTGGTGTGTATCCATTAGCTTTTAATATAGTGGCAAAGGACTCGTCATCTCCTGCCATATCATTATTAGCGTGGTCGCCTGCAACTAACATAAGCGGTGCAAGAAGAACACCCGTGTTGACAATTCCTTCTTCTCTCATATCGCTAATTACATCTTCAATTGTTCTCTTTCCCTCAACTGTTGCGATATATACAGGCTTTCCTGCGTATTCCCTTAACGCCTGTTCCATTACCCTGTAACTGCTGTCAGCCATATGCTCTGTTCCGTGTCCCATAAATATCAATACTGAATTACCAGTAAGCTCTTTTAACGACTCCCACAAAGCCTTGGCAACATCTGTATAATCATCAGCATTTGCCAAAAGTGCATCAGCTACAACTACCTTATTAAATAAATGCCTGCACTCCTCTACTGCATTTTTCATCTGGTTATTCTCAATTCCGTCTATTACGTGTGTTGGAAATACAACAACCTGTGTTACGTCCTGCTCTTTTAAGCTTATAAGTGCCTCAAGCGGACTTTTCGCATTAATATGTTCCTTCTCCTGCATATGCTTTCTTACAATTGTGCTTGATACTGCCTCTTCTACAATTGTATCCGGATAAAGCATACTTACCTGTTGCTTAATAGCTGTAATATTCTTAGTTCTTGTATCTGTATAAGTTGTTCCAAAACTTACAATTAAAATAGCTTTCTTCATCGTATTTCTTATCCTTTATCTCATCTTCTTTGATAAAAATTGTATTATATGATCATAATTCTCAGGAATATGCGGAAATGTACAATTGGTACAATCCTTGATACGCTTTCCACTTGCTCTTGTTATATAATTCGGCGTTCCCAGACAATCAGTATAACAATTCATAGGACAATAACAAAAAAGGCAGTTAAAATCCTGCCCTTCTTCTATCTTATGGCAAGGGTAATACTTACACTGGTCATTCTTAAAATACCTGTAACTGTTCTCCATTACATCTGTCTCCTTATGTATTATGCTTAATACTATACTCTGCCACGCTATTTTAATGCAATACCATAATAATATTTTATTGCTGGTTACTCAAACTGTGCATTTCTCATATTTTAATAATACCAGTTCTGATATACCAGCAAAACATTCTAGAAATGGGATAAAACAGCCACTACTTCTGTTAAGTCAGATGCAAAATATATATCTTTCTGACGTTCATTAGTTGACAATCCCATTGCAACCATATGAGACAGAAATTCTTTAATACTATCATAATATCCATTAAGATTGTAGAATATGCACGGTGCTGAAAGCTGGTTAAGAGATAACTTTGACATAACTTCAGTTATCTCTTCAAGCGTACCTGTTCCACCCGGAAATGCTATAAAAGCATCACCAAGTTCTATCATCTTTGTCTTTCTTTCTGTCATATCTTTAGTTACAATCAGTTCTGTTATCTCGTCATACTGAACTTCTGCCTCTACAAAGAACTGTGGCTCAACGCCGGTTACTCTGCCACCTTCCATAAGCACACTTTCTGCAAGTTCGCCCATAAGTCCTGTCTTAGAACCACCATATATTAAAGTGTGTCCATTTGCTCCTATCCATTTTCCAAGTTCCCTTACAGCTATTGAAAATGTATCATCTATGCCTTTGTTAGCTCCTAAATACACTGTTATGTTCACTTTGTTATCCACCTATTCTTTATTAATTCAGGTTATTTGTTTGGCACTGATATGTAATTATCTTCATTAATATCGCTTCATTTTTTCAGAGAGTGCTTCAGCTTCTATTTTATCTTTCTCCAGCCCTTTTTCTAGCATCATACTTTTATCTCCATTCTGTAAAAATCACGCTTTTATAAAATGATACTTAATAAATTACTTAACGCAAATCTCTATATTCTGCTTTTTACAACAATTATTTCTTTAATTATATCAAGATACATTTATCTTGTCACGGCTTTTTGTAACAAATGGCACAAAATAATAAATAATTCCAAATACAGCTATACAAAGACAAAATGGATGCCACCTGTGCAATACAGGATAGCATCCATGCGTTCAGCCTAATTCATAAATATTATTCTGGTTTCATTTCATACATAAATTAATTCTACTTTCAGTTTTATTTGTTTTATGAACCTGTTCTATACTATCTGATCATAATAGGCAAAAGCATTTCTCATAAATTTCCTATATTTTCTCGTTTTTAATGTTAAATTCCACCAAAACATTCCCTAATTTTCTTGGAAATATCAAAATCAACAAAACCTTTCTGTGCCATGTCATCGAGCATCTCACACGTTTTTTCGTGCGATAAACCTTTCTTATATGGTCTGTCCTCGGTTAATGCCTGATAAATATCAATACATGCCATAATACGTTCCGGTTCATTTAATTCAGCTGCGGTTTTTCCAAAAGGATACCCTTTTCCATTTAATTTTTCATGATGGAAAGACGCCCAATCTCGTATTTCTTCAAAATCTTCAACTTCTGATAATATAATATATGTATAACCAGCATGATTCTTCATTTTTGAAAATTCATCATCCGTAAGCTTATCCGGTTTTTCTAAAATTTCATTGTCTACTGCCATTTTCCCAATATCATGCAGTGCACCAGCCAGATACATTTTTTGCACATTAATAGAATCAAATCCTATATATTGAGCAAAAAGAGCTGCTTTTTCAGCCACTCCTATAGAATGTCTGCTTGTAAAAGAAGATTTATAATCTACAATCTTTGCAAAAAAATCTGCGACATTTTTACACGTTTTCCAATCGAAAACCTGTTTTTGTCTTGGGATAATCTCCCATAGCTTCATTTCAAAAGAATTATTACTTAAACACGTAAAAGATTCGAAATGTGTGAATGCATGAAAAAAGGCATTCACACATTCTGAATCGAATAATCCATCCTTATTTTTCAAAAGAAACTGACATATAAAATTCCAACTGTTATTTCCAGTTTCCATGTTATTTCCTATAATATCAATGGTATCTGCAAGATGAATAATCCTTGCAAACAACGGAATTTCATTCCACTTTTTTTGAAAAGGGCCAGTTCCATCGGCATGTTCATGATGATACAAAATCACATTTGACACATCTGTTTTAAATGGAATTTTAGTAATATTTTTTTCTCCATAAATACAATGAAGATTTGTTTTTTTCTCGGATAAATCTTTTTTACAATTAATGACGGAATCCTTTTTCAGTTCTTCCGAAATATATTGTGTCAAAGCATTATCATGCAGTAAAGCACACATAGCTAAATCTTGTAATTCATCACCTTGAATTTTCCAATATTCAGCCATACATATACTTATATAAGCCACTCTTTTTCCATGTTTGTTTTTGATATTTACAAACTCTGCTTCTATACAGTCCAAAGCATAAGAACAGGCTCCTGCAAGTCCGATGATATCTATACTTAATTCTTCTTTCATTGGTATAATCCTATCTTAATACATTTATGCTTCTTTAGCGGTCAATATAAACAGTCCATAACTCAACT
>UMGY01009439.1_pt1 | contig 180739 bp, 147 predicted proteins | sample 1965391 | NCBI WGS metagenome assembly UMGY01 (sample SAMEA4836084, study PRJEB28245) | human gut metagenome | biome: gut microbiome; material: fecal sample | place: Denmark | collected 2008 | reverse complement strand
TAGTAGTTGCCCATGTCCTCAAGAGCCTTGTTCAGCTTCGGGCTCGTTCAACGCATCGAACGAACCTTTGTTTGTGATAGACGGAGTTCCCGTCACCTCGGGAAACCTAAGTACCGGAAGCGGATCGGAGGCCTCCTACATGAACAATGCCAAGACCAACATCATGAGTACGATCAATCCCTCTGATATCGAGAATATCACGGTTATCAAGGATGCCGCCGCCGCCTCCCTTTACGGTTCCCGTGCGGCCAACGGTGTTATCTTGATCACGACCAAACAAGGATCGAAAGGACGTACCCGGGTCACGTTGAACGCTAGCGCCGGATTCTCGGATGCGGCGGTAGACTTCCGCCCGACCCTCAACGGAGAGCAACGCCGGGAACTACTTTATGAAGGCTTGGTTAATTATGCGCAAGACCAGATCGCCAAAGATCCCGCATCTTTCACCCAGACTCCGGAAGAGTACGCCAACGCCAATATCGGGGCATACACCTCTGTTCCCGCTTTAGGCTATACCGATTGGAAAGACGTGTTGATGAGACAGGCCGTACATCAAAATTATGAGGCTTCCGTTTCCGGTGGCTCCGAGAACACGACGGTCTACAGCTCCTTGGGTTATCAAAAACAAGAGGGTCTGGTGGAGAACTCATCGATGGAACGATACTCCGGACGCTTTAACGTACAACAAAAGATCGGCAAACGAGGCGAGGCCGGAGCGAACCTCATGTTCTCGCAAGTGAATCAAGAGATGAACGAGGAACGTACATCCAGTATCAATCCTTTCTATTGCATGGCGGTATCCACTCCTCCCTCCTACCCGGTATTTAACGAGGATGGTTCCTACGCCAATACCTATCCCGGGACGAGCGTAAATCCTTTGCGGGATATGCGTACCGACTATAACCGGGTTCGTATGACCCGTATCTTCGGTACGGCACACGGTGCGATAGAGATTATCAAAGGACTTAAATTAAAGGAAGTACTCAGCTATGATTATAGCATCCAGAAGGATGCCCGCTATTTCAACGCATTAAGCGGGGCGGGTCCCAAGAGCGGTAGCGATGCCCAATCGTCCAAAGGTTTTATCGAATACGGGAAACTGATCTCTTCTACCTCGTTGAACTACGTGAGGACATTCGCCAACAAACATCATCTGGATGTACTAGCCGCTTATGAGGCGGAAAGTTTCCAGACGGATAAAGCCGCCGGTGAGAAAAGCAAGATGCCGTCCGACCAATTATTTGAGCCGGACAATGCCGCCGTTATAAACAGTTTCGTATCCTCTACACAGGATTATCGGTTGCTTTCTTATCTAACCCGCTTGAATTACGATTACGACAACCGGTATTATATCGCCGGAAGTTTCCGTCGGGATGGTAGTTCCCGATTGGCGCCGGAGCATCGCTGGGGTAATTTCTGGTCGGTCTCAGGCATGTGGCATCTGGGAGCCGAGGATTTCATGAAAGCCGTAAAGCCGGTGTTGAGCGATGTCAAGATCCGTGCCTCTTATGGCGTGAACGGTAATCAGCCGGGATCTTATTACGGTTATATGGGTTTATATAGTTACGGAAAGAACTATATGGATAACCCCGGTTCGTATGAAAGCACACAAGCTAATCCCAATCTAAAATGGGAGAAGAACTATAATATGAACCTCGGACTAGACCTCGCGTTTATCGATCGCATCTTCGTAACGCTCGAGTATTACAATCGTGACACCAAGGATTTGCTTTACAACCGTCCGATCAGCGCCACGACCGGATTCCTGAACTATCTGGGTAATCTGGGGCAGTTAAACAATAAAGGTGTCGAGCTGGAGGTTCGTTCCTTGAATATCTCAAACGCAGATTTTAATTGGACTACGGTATTGAACTTGACACATAACAAGAATAAGATCGTGGCCCTTGATGGTAATCTCGATCAAGTGGTGGAAAGTAGTTGGTTTATCCGGAAAATAGGATTGCCATTCAATACATTCTATGTAAAGGAATTCGCCGGGGTAGATCCCTCGAGCGGAAATGCGCTGTATTATAAAAATACGGAAGACGAGAACGGCAATCTAGACCGCACCTTGACCCAAGATGTCAATGAGGCGCAAGCGGTTCCTTATAAACAAGTAGATCCGAAGATATCCGGCGGCCTTACCAATATCCTTTCTTATAAATGGTTCGACTTGGCCTTTACGCTCTCTTATTCATTGGGCGGCTATTCTTTCGACAAGACCGGTACGTATATCGAGACAGACGGAGCCAGCGAAGGAAACCGCAACCTGCCCATCTATGAGTTAGACCGTTGGCAAAAGCCCGGTGATATCACCGACATTCCCCGTTTCGTATTGGGACGCTCCGACAAAGTGAGCGGTGGTTCCTCTCGCTTCGTACATAGTACGGATCACTTGCGGTTAAAGAACCTGACGTTCGGGTTTACCCTGCCTCATAACTGGACCGATAAAGTCTTGCTGGATAAAGTCCGTGTCTATTTCTCCGGCAGCAACTTGCTGACTTGGGCGAAATGGAAGCAATATGATCCGGAAGTGCCCGTATCCGGCGAGGTATTCTGTGAGACACCGCCCATGCGCACCTTTAGTTTCGGCGTGGAAGTTAATTTCTAAACACAACAATTCATTCGATAAAAAAGAAATACAATGAAATGGTCAATTAAATATATCGTAAGCGCTCTTCCTTTCTTATTCACGGCTTGCTCCGGAGATTGGCTGGATCTGGATCCCTCCACTTCCGTGACCAGCGATAACGCTATTCAGTCACTGGAAGACGCTAAAACCGCATTAAATGGAATCTATCGCATAGCATCCGAGCATAGTTATTATGGAGACAACTACCTCTATTATGCCGACTGCCGTGGCGAAGACGTACAAGCTCGTATTGACAAAGGTCCCGGCAGACGTGTATCTCCGTACTATCTGTTCAACGTAGCCGCCGACGACGCTTTTAATATCACGAGAGTATGGAACCAACCCTATATCGTGATTCATCAAGCGAACAGCTTAATCGAGAAAATAGACAACGGTAGCGTCCAAACCTCCGACACGCAAGAAATCGCCCGTATAAAAGCAGAGGCGTTGGCTATGCGTGGCTTGGCCTTATTCGATTTAACCCGTCTCTTTGGCATGCCTTATACACTGGATAATGGGGCGTCCTTGGGTGTTCCCATCGAGATCAAGACGGAGTTGCCGACTCACCAACCGTCTCGCAACACGGTAGCCGAATGCTACAACCAAGTGATCAAAGACCTGACCGAAGCCTTACCCAACCTTGTTACAACCAAATTCGACGGTCACCAAAATGTATGGAGCGTGAAAGCACTTCTATCTCGTATCTATTTATATATGAACGATAACGAGAACGCCCTTAAATACGCTCAAGAAGTAATCAATAACGGAGATCTTTATACCTTGTTCACGCACGATGAGTATACCTCCGTATGGGGAAAAGACTTCAATTCCGAATCCCTGTTCGAGTTCTACTTTACGCTTACCGAGCCTTCCGGCGGTAGTGGCGGAGAAGGCGCTCCCATGGTATATGCCGATAACGTGAAAGATTGGAACAATTTGGTCTTGACGAAAGATTTCTTGGATTTACTGGGTGAAGACCCGGATGATGTTCGCCATGCCTTATGCCGCTTACCTCAAAAACCGGACGAGGATATCCTTCCAACCGGTTCGACCGGACATCCTAAATATCTGACGAAGTATCCCGGAAAAACAGGAGATGTATTGACCGGCAATCCGCAAGACAATGACCTATGCATCATCCGTCTGTCCGAGATATACTTAAATGCGGCCGAGGCGGCTTTCAAGCTAGGAAAACGTAGCGAGGCGTTAGGCTACCTGAATCAAATCGTAAGCCGAGCCAACCCCAATAAATCCGTTAGCGACTCCGAGCTTTCCCTAGAGAGAATCCTTAAAGAACGCCGCAAAGAATTGGTTGGCGAAGGACATGCGTTCTTTGATTACATGCGTAACAATATTCCGGTAATCCGCAAGGGCGGTTGGCATTTACCGCAATTACCTACCGACGCACAGGTGATCAACGCTTCCGATCCCCGGGTAGCACTCCCGATTCCGCAAAGCGAGATCGACGCAAACCCGAATATCGTACAGAATAAACGGTAACCAACAAGAAAAAGGGGAATGGCATTAAAACCATTCCCCTTTTTCTTGTTTCGCTTATTTCTTTTTCAAGATCCGTTGCGCCGAATCCGACAGCACCACGATCGCACCGGCCAGTATCGCCGTATCTTTTATCACCAATCGCCCGGCCCCCGATAATAACGGGAAACCAAATTCCCCGCTGCCGAGATTAGGTACCCAGACCTCCGGAGTCGTGACCAAGAAGGACAACGTCCCGAACGTCATGATTATAGCCAACCCCGCTCCTACCAAACCGATCTTCGGCGAGAAAATGCCGAGGAAAGTCAAGATACCGATCGCCATGATCAAGATTCCCAAGCCACGAGAGAAGCCATACGTGTTATTCTCTTGATGCCACTCATGCTTCGCTTGATCGAACTCACCCTCTTTTAATTTATACGTCTTATATTCGGGAGCGCTTTTCGTATAGAAGAAACTCATGAAAGGGCTGTTCGCCACAAACGGAACGATGCCTTCCGCTTCATAATTCCAGAACTTCAAACCGCCGATCCACACAAATATGATCAAGATCGATATACGGATCAAATTAATACCTAGCTTTTGAGTAGAGGCCGCCACTTGCAAAAACGAGTAAAACAGATCATTCAACTTTTTCATCTTATTATTTGTTTTATAATATTGAACTTATACCGCGAAGATCGGTAGAAACACCTATCCCGTAAATGGCGATTTTACCGGATGAGTTAGCAATTATTCCTGTTTCTCTCTTTTCCGGTACTCAGAGACGCTTTCTCCCGTCATTTTCTTGAAAAAACGGCTGAATGTGGCTTGATCCTCGAAGCCCAAGATCTCCGTGATTTCCTTCGCACTCTTCTGGCTATATAATAGCAATCGTTTGGCCTCAGCCTCAATTCGTTCATGAATGATCCGCAACGGGGAAGGTAATCCGCAAGTCGTAAAAAGATTGGATAAGGTTTTTGGGGAGCGATGCAGCATATCCGCATAATCTTGGACCATCTTCTTTTCCTTAAAATGGTTATCTACCAATACATAGAACTGGCGAACCATATCGAACGCCTTTTCCCGTTCCGGGCTTACCGAAAACTTCTCACGTGCGATCCGGGTGCACAAAATAATGAAACGTTTCAGTAAGATACGCAGCATCTCCTCTTGCAAATTATCCTTTATGGCGTACTCACTCGTTAGGCTGTCGGTGATATCGCGCAAAGAGGCAACTTGGGATTCGCTCAATTTCAATTGCATCACATTGGAAGTCCCGTTAAAAAGAAAACCATTACACGACACCTCATTGTCATGTCCGAAAATACAATAGAAGTTACTGTTAAACAGAAGGGTCAAGTACTCGCCATTGATCGCCTTGAACTCGATATGGTGCAAAGGAGTCAAGGGAATAATCTCACCTTTCACTAAGGTAGTCGGTACGTGATCGATCTCCAGTTGCAACGAACCGCTTTGTACCCAAATAAACTTGTAAAGCGTATTATCTTTCTGCAAAGCAAGGTTCGTGTGATACGAATCGGTCAACGCTATATTACCTCTTAAGCGAGTATTAAAAATATATTCCATAGATTTCTTCCGGATTTTAAGACGGATAAAGATAACAATATTATATAAACAAAAAGTGGAAGTTCACTTTATTCCCAGCAAACTTCCGCGTCACTAATCCCCAAAACACACTATACGAGTTATTTCGACTCTAATAAAATATCATCTACCAATTTCTTCAACTCATTCTTCGGCATAGCCCCTTGAACCATACTCGGTTCTTTCTTCATCGGTACAAACAATAAAGAAGGAATACTACGGATACCGAAAACACTCGCTAAATCCGCCTCTTTATCGACATTCACCTTATATACGTTGATTTTACCCTCGTACTCTTTGCTGATCTCATCCAAGATAGGAGACATCATCTTACAAGGGCCACACCAAGTGGCATAGAAATCGATAACCGCAGGTTTATCACCCTCGAACTTCCAAGCGTTCGGGTTTGTCTCAAAGTCATACACTTTCTTTACGAAATCTTCTTGTGTTAATTCTGTTACTGTCATTTTATTTTCTGTTTTATTGTTATTATTCTTATTTCCATTACTAGCGTTCGCCATTCCTACCAAAAGACTTGCGAACAATACGGCACCTACCTTAATAAAACCCATCTTGAACCTCCTTTTTATTTATTACTTTGTCTTCTATTTATATTGCAAAGTTCATCTTATTTCCACGATTAAGAAATGGCCATATCGCCGGATAAGTTTGCAATACTTCCCGATCCCCATCAAAAAAGTATAAAATAAGTTTTTTCAAGATAAATGCCGAACCTTGCTAACAAGATCCGGCATATCGTACGTTCTTTATCTCGCAAAAACTCAACGATCTACAAATGCAACTGCAAGCCGATAGAAACCGGATGCACCTTCGGACCTTTCCCATTTTCAAAGAGGTCGATCGGTGAGTACTTGGCGTAAAGACCGATCCAATCCCAACCGGCTTGAAATAAGAAATCCATAGTTACCGGACGGATATTCATACCGGAATCCATTTTCTCTTTGTGCTTTTTACCGGAAGCGTCATTATATACGATCTTCGAGGAAGAACAAGTCTTGATCACACCGACTACACCCGCAGACAAGAAGAATTCACTCGAACGCTTTTTAGGTTGCCATTCCAATAACAACGGAATGGTCAGACTCGTGATATTCAACTTACTCGCTTTCAACGTAACACCCTCAGGAGCCGGACGCAAAGCCGTAACACCGTCTATCTCCTTGAAATACTCATTCGTATCTATCCGGTAACGGCTCCAACGCATACCGGCACCGATCACCACCGCCCAACGATACCGAGAGAACGGGAACGCTTTTTCCAATACATTCAAATTATATTCCAATGAGTTTCCACTACGAAGGGAGACTCCGTCTACATCATTTACATGTAAACTCCCATCCGCGAAGTTCGCGAAGCCCATTCCAAAACCGGCCCAATGCGGATTGAAGTCCTTATCCCAAGTAGGCACAGGGATATTGATAGACTTCACGTGTTTACGGCGTTCATAGCTTTGTCCGTCCCGGTAATGCCCTTCGAAGATCAACTCGTCGTCCACGGAATCACCATCCTCGTCTACCTCATACACCCTGACTTTCATGCGATCGCCATTATCTTTCACCTCGATACGTTTTCTCTCAAGGGTGATAATCGTATCCCCAGCCAAAGGCTCAACCTCAGCGGCCATCAACCCGATTACCGGGAAGCAAGCCATTAAGACTAAAAGTATTCTTTTCATCTTCCTATCTGTTTTGTTTGTTTATAAATCTTTCTTCGTAAATAATAGCGTGATTAAATCATCACTATCCAAATCTCCCTCAATGTACACCAAGGTTATTACCCCTTTCTTGCTGACCTTAAAAAGGACAAAACGGTTGATATCTGCTTCTACGCCCTTCAACTGGTAATAAGCGGAGACTACCCCTCCATCGTCCGTCACCTCTTTGATCTTCCGGGCCCCTTTCTGGTCCGCTTCCAGACATTGGCGGGTAAACCGCAGGGCTTCCGGATCATCTTTGATCGTAATACTCTTATAACGAGTCATGCCATACGTTTCCAACATCTCGTTAGACAACTCCACCATCGTGACATTACGTTTTTTACCATATCGTTGAAAGACTTCCTGAATCTTCAAGTCTTTCTGTGTCTCGGCAGCCGAGACACCACAAGGCATTAAGCAAAATACCGCCACCAGCAACCATAACATGTATTTGAACCGTCTCATATTTACAGTATTTTTATTCATTATCATCAAATAAAGAACGAAGCTCGTTCAATTGGTTATCAATAATCATACGGTCGGCCTCATCACGATCCGCTTCCGGAAAGTACTCATCCGCAGGTGTGGCCACCTCCTGCAAAGCTTCCAGCGCCATGGAGCGAACTTTATGAATATCCGTATAACAACGACCGTTTATAACGACATAATTATCCGAGCAGAAACAAGGATCTACCGGATTCAACAGATGGTTAAGCCCCAAAAGCAGCAAGAAACTGGCGGCGATACCGGATACCAAATACAACACGGATCGTAAAGTAAATGTCTTCTTTTCCTCCACCTTTTCCGCATCCAGCATAAAAAGGATATCCTCATCAATCGGAATCAATGCCTCATCCGGCTGTCGTTCCTTCCGACTCTCTTCCTCCAAATAGGTAAACATAGGCGTATAGACCGCCAACCTGTCCGGAACATTCCCGGAAGTAAAGAAGGCTCGAAGTTCCCGCTCTTCTTCCGAAGAGGTTTCTCCTTCAAAATATCGGTTTAATAACTCGTCTATGTCCATTTCTCTTGTTTATTTAATTGTAAAAACTGTTCCCGTATCTTTTTCCGAGCCCTTGAGAGATTCACCCGGACATTCTCGACCGGTGTAGCCGTGATCTCCGCGATCTCGGCTAACTCATAGCCTTCTATATCCTTCATCCGGATAATGGTTTGCTGCAAAGTGGGCAACTGGGCGATCAAGCGCCGTATGCACTCGGCGGCATCCTTTTGCTCCAGTTGTTCGTCCGGGCTTACCGCTTCCGATATCAATGTAACGCTCTCCAACTCCGATCCCTGCGGCTTTCGCAACTTTATCTTATCCAATGAGAGATTTTTCGTAACCTGCATAGCCAGCGCCTCCACGCTATGGTAGGCATCCAGTTTTTCCCGGATATACCAAAGCTTTATGAATGCCTCTTGCACCACATCCTCAGCATCGGCTGCGTCCTCAACCAGTCTCCGGGAGAAATTCAACATCTTCTGCCGGAGAGGTAGTACGGTTATTTTAAACGTCTCAAGTTCCATTTCTATAATCAAGACGACAAAGGAAGAAAAACATATCATGGAAAATTAACTTATTTGGAAAAAACTTTGCCTGTCACCCGTTTGTTTGTAATAGAAAACTTAAACGTTATGAAACTAAAAGTATCATTTACAGCCATTTTATTCATGAGCTGCTGCTTATTCCTCACCGTAGGTTGCCAACAAAAGAAACAAGGTTTCGATGACAAATCGGTCTCTCAAGCGATTCAAAAGGTGATCCAGATAAAATATCCGGGGGCGACCATTACCGATTACGATAAAGATGCCGCAGGTGTAGAAGTCGACATCAAGGATAAAGGCGTTAAGAAAGAGGTTCTGCTCGGCAAAAATAACGAGTGGCTAAGTACGAAATTCGATATCCATGCCGAAGATGTTCCCGTAGACATCATGGATAACCTAACAAATTCGGCTTATCATGAATATAAGATAGATGAGGTGACACAAATAGACAAGCCTTCGGGAACATTTTACGTATTCAAACTAGAGCATGAGAACAATGAGGTTCGTCTCACGTTTAACTCAGAGGCCCAATTATTGAAGTAGAACGATACTGAATCTTTTCTTATTCCAGATTTTTATCAGAATATTTCAGTAGCTTTGTGTGATTAACAAGCTAGCCTATGAAAATTCTGGTAGTCGAAGATGAAAACGCACTGAGAGAAGTTATCGTTCGTTCTCTTGAAAAAGAACGATATGTGGTAGAGAGCGCTTCCTCTTTCCGGGAAGCTTCTCTTAAAATAAATGATTATGATTACGATTGTATCGTATTGGACATCATGCTTCCGGGAGGTAGCGGCCTTACCCTTTTGAAGGAATTAAGGGCCTTACGCAAGAAAGACAGTATCATCATTATCTCCGCAAAAGACTCTATCGAGGATAAAGTTACAGGATTAGATCTTGGGGCCGATGATTATCTGACCAAGCCTTTCCATCTGGCGGAATTGAACGCCCGCATCAAGAGCGTTATCCGCCGCAAGCAACAAGATGGGGAATTGCAACTGTCTTTAGCGAACCTAACGATATATCCCGATAAACATTCCGTCTATATAAACGGGAAAGAGATCGTATTGAACCGTAAGGAGTTCGATCTGCTCTACTATTTCATATCCAACCCCAACCGTTTGATCAGCAAAGCTACTTTAGCCGAGTCCGTCTGGGGAGATTATATAGACCAAGCCGATAATTTCGACTTCATCTATAGCCAAGTAAAAAACTTGCGAAAGAAATTAAAAGCCGCCGGAGCCATCCCCGAAATAAAGGCGGTCTATGGCTTCGGTTACAAAATGACCGACGAGGAATAAATATGAAGCTAATCCATTACACCCTCCGCAATTTATTTGTCCCCATATTGGTCATTTTCGCCGCTTGGGGATGTGTTTTCTGCCTTATGATTCTACATGAGGTAGAAGACGAGACAAATGACAGCCTTGAGAACTACAAAGAGATTATCATCCGCTCCGCCTTAGCGGACAGCACATTGCTGAAAGATCATGTGGATATCATGACCCGGTACTACATTCGTGAGGTTCCGGAAAGCGAAGCGAAACTAGATAAGGACGAGTTCTACGATACTACGGTATACATAGAGATAGAGCAAGAATACGAACCGGTTCGTGCCTTACGCACTTATTTCATGACAAAAGATCGTAAATTCTACGAACTGACGCTGGAGTTATCCACCTTAGAACAAGAAGATATGATCGAGACGATTATCTGGAGCATGGCCGTCTTATATATCGCATTGATAAGTTGCATCTTATTCGTGATCCATCGAGGATTCAAAAGAAGCTTTAAGCCTTTATATAAGCTATTAAGCTGGCTGAAAAGTTTTCAAGTAGGCAAATATAATCCTCCATTAAACAACCCTACACCCATCGAGGAATTTAAGATATTAAACGAGACCGTTCAAGAAAGCGTCAACCAGAGCGACAAGCTATACAACAAACAAAGACATTTCGTAGAGAATGCCGCCCACGAGTTACAAACTCCATTGGCCGTATGCATGAACAAATTAGAATTATTAAGCGAACATCCAGATTGCACAGAAGATCAACTGAAAGAGATCGCTGGCTTGCATCAAGCGTTGAACGGCATCATCCGGTTGAATAAATCCCTCCTATTACTTTCTCGGATAGATAACAAACAATTCCCCGAGACCCGGGATATTTGCCTAAATCATCTTATCCATAAGATATTAGAAGGAATTAATGACATATACGAAAGAAAAGCTCTCCACTTACGAGTTTCAGAAAAAGAGAGTTTGGTATGCACCATGAATGAATCGCTGGCCACTACGTTAATCACCAATCTCATTAAAAACGCCTATGTCCATAATTACGAGAAAGGGGATATAGGAATCACGATCTCTCGTCGTATGCTTACAATCGCAAATACGGGAATCGACAAAACCCTTGATAAGGAATTATTATTTGCCCGTTTTGCCAGCCAAAGCAAACAACAAGAATCGACGGGCCTTGGGTTGGCCATTGTCAAATCAATAGTCGATCTATATTCGATCCGGATAGATTACCAATACGCAAATGGCATGCATACATTCACATTATTATTCTATTAACGGCCGAAATTCCCAATTTTTTCCAAAATGCATCCTTTTCTTTGCGGTATAATAAAAAACAAGGCATATGAAAAGGATCAATTATTTACTGATAGTCTTATCATTATTATCTGTCATGGCTTGTGCCGGCAACGATAAGATCACGAGTGACACCAACATATTGCCGGTTTCCAGCCGCCAATTCATATCGGATCATTTTAAAGACATCCCAGTATCGCATATCCAAATAGAGAAAAATCTGATCCGGATTAGCAGTTACGACGTGATCCTCACGGACGGGACCAATGTTGAGTTTAACCATAAAGGAGAATGGAAAGAGATTAAACGGCATGGGCTCCCTATCCCGCCAGCGATCATTCCGGAGGTAATACAAGACCTTATCAAGAAAAACTATTCATCGAATAAGGTTGTTAAAATAGAAAAAGAGATACGGGATTATGAGATAAAGCTAGATAACGGTCTTGAGATGACATTCGACTTAAAAGGGAACTTGATTGATATCGATGACTAATAGACACTCTAAGATAAGTATTAATATATTTTTAATTAAAATCAATCGTATGAAAACAAAAGCATTCATAATGGCAACTTTGGTTTGCAGCTCATTCGTATTCATGTCATGTGATGACGATGATGACAAATTCACACCTGAGAGTATTGTAACAAAAGCCTTTGACACAAAATATCCGGATGCGCAACGTGTCAGTTGGGAGAACGAGGCAGGCTATGTCAAAGCAGAATTTTACACCGGTTCATATGAGGCTGAAGCGTGGTTTGATCCGCAAGGCAACTGGATGCTGACAGAGACCGATCTTCCTTACAACGCTTTGCCCCAAACCGTAAAAAACAGTTTCGAGGCAAGCCTATACGCTAAATGGAAGATAGACGATGTAGATATGCTAGAACGTCCGGACGCTGGTACCATTTACGTTCTCGACGTTGAAAATGGCGAGCAAGATGCAGACCTACATTATACGGAAGGTGGTATTCTCATCAAGGAAGTAACCGATGGTAACGGCGACAACGAGCATCGTCCCTCTGTTACCCCCAGCGCTATTAAGGAACTCATTTCAGAGATGTATCCGGGAGCGACAATCCTTGAGATAGATACGGAGACAAAAGGTACCGAGGTGGATATCCTTCATGAGAATATCCATAAGGAAGTTTGGCTGGATACCCAGAACAAATGGTTATATACGGAGTGGGAAATACGCTCTTCCCAAGTACCCGATATCGTGATGACCGCATTCAAGGCCTCCGCATATGCCTCTTATCAAATCGATGATATCCATGTCATTCAAAAAGCGGAAGGACTCTCTTATGAGTTCGAGCTGGAGCAAGGAGACCGAGATATAACAATTCTTTTTAATGAAGAAGGGATCTTAGTCTCTCCTACCCATTAAAAAAAGACTCTTTATCGCAGTACTACTGCAACCCACGTGCAGTATTGCCGCAACCGCCGTGCAGTAGTACCGCAAAAAAACCTCTTGAACTATATCGGAGTGGATGGATAAGGAAAGAATTACTGAAAATGATATTTCTGCCACGTATAGACTTTCGGTTCAATGAGATACGGCTCTATTTTCTCACGAGCCTCTTGGCTCAGATATTGAGGAGTCGTATAAATGGCAGTCAAAGTCTGATCATCCGGACTCAATCGATATTGAATTAAATCCATATCCAAATGTGAGGCGGCCTCTTGATAGGCTTCGTCTTTCTTATCTATTCCCTGCTTGATATACCAATCGGAAGTTGGCTGCGTGAATAAATCGGATGTTGCCAAAGGCTCCCAATTGGTCGTGAAAAACTCGATACGGCTATCCGGAACCGGGCCGTTTACCGTAGAGATCATACAAACCACGTAGGTATTGTTTACCAAGGGAAGTAATTTCATCTCTACCGTGCTACGCTCCGTAGTCTGTAGCAAAAGGTAATCGTTCGTTAGCTTTTGCAAGGTAGAAAAGCCATTCATCGTATTTTTCAGCCGGGATTCTTTTCCTGAAGTATAAAGATCCACCAAATCCTTTCGCCAAGCGTGCTCCAATTGAGGAATGTATTGGTCTGGCATTGCCGTGAACACACTTGTCATATCTTGTGCGTTCATTCCCAACGCAAAGACACAGATCAACAACGTAACTATAACTCGTCTCATTATCTAATTTTCTATTTTGTCCCCAAATATAGGAATATCATTCCTAACAACACAAGGAATAAGTCGATCGCCTTGTTCTTTAAGTTTTTTTCATGGAAGAAGATGGCTCCCGCCAAGAATGTCACCAATACGTTACTCCGACGTACCATCGATACGATCGAGATCATGGAATCCGGGAATGTCAAGGCATAAAAGTACACCCAATCCGCCACGCATAAGAATACGGAGATAAAGATGATATTCCATCGCCATTGGAAAGGCGTGCTCTTTTTCCGGTTCGGATACCATAGAAACAACAGGATAAATGACATGATAACACATTGATAGACATTAAACCAGACTTGTACCGTCATTACATCCATACTACGCATCAAATGCTTATCATACAATCCGCTCATCGCTCCGGTCAAGATAGACAGGACCGTGAAGAAGATCCATTTATTATGGGCAAAATGAATCCCCTCTTTCTTCCCCGATGAGGAAAGGAGATAAAAGGAAGCGATAGAAAGCAAGACTCCGACCCATTGAAATAGATTCAGCCGTTCCCCGAACAGAAGCATCGCACCCAGTAATGTAAGCACGGGCTGGCTGGCCTTGATCGGCCCGGTTATCGTCAGCGGCAAATGTTTCAAGGCAAAATACCCCGATATCCAAGAGGATAAGACGATCACCGCCTTTATCAATACCTTCAGATGGTCCTCCAAAGAGGCACGGGGTACATACACCATCGTCCCGTCCAAGCAATCCGTATAAAAAGAGAGCAAGATGAACGGGACGAAAATCAAACTGCTTATGAGCGTATTGAAGAATAAAACGGGAATAACGGCATTCCCATTTAACGACATTTTCTTATTGACCTCGTAACAACCTAACAAGAAGGCGGAGAGGAAGGCTAGAGCTAACCACATGGTTTAATCCTCCACTGGAAAGAGTTCTTCCGGGTACGTGACGTCTACCAAGAACAGGGCGTGTCCCGGCACGGAGGTTCCGGCCTTGCAACGATCCTTTGCCTCAATCACGTTTCGGAAGCCGTCTATCGTTAAACGTCCTCTTCCGACTTCCAATAAAGTACCAACGATCGCACGCACCATATTACGAAGGAAACGGTCTGCACGGATCGTAAACACCCAAATATCCCCTTCTTGCGTCCAACCCGCATGTTGGATATGGCAATTATTCGTCTTTACATCCGTATGCAACTTACTGAAACTCGTAAAATCGATATAATCGAATAAGACCTTACACGCCTCGTTCATCGCCTCGAAATCCAAACGACCGGGAAGCTTATAAACCAGCTCGTGATTAAACGGGTCTTTCTTTGTCGTAACATAATATTTATAGGTTCGCGAGGTAGCGTCGAAGCGGGCATGCGCCTCCGGTACGACCGGCACGATCTTATAAACGGCGATATCTTTGGGCAGGAGCCTATTCAATTTTTCCGCGAGGAATACCAAATCCCCGATCGGTTCCTCCCAATCAAAATGTGCGATCATCAAGTGGGCATGTACGCCGGCATCGGTACGGCCGGCCCCCACAATAGGCACGGGCGTACGCATCAAGATGGCCAAGGCCTCCTCTATAGATTGCTGCACCGTCATACCATTCGGCTGGATCTGCCAGCCCCGAAAATTCTTTCCGTTATATCCCAGATATATAAAATATCGTCTCACGCTTATGCTCTTTACTTTCTCTTTTCTAAAATATGGCACAAAGGTACAGAAATCCTGCCAAGCCGTTGCCCGAATGGGCTAAAAAGTTTAATTTTGCATCTTTAACAGCTTCACTTCAAAACTATCTGACATGTTTGAAACATTACTTCAGTCTTCTTATTTTGCCCTGTTTCTGATCATAGCGCTTGGATTCATGCTAGGCCGGATACAGATCAAAGGTCTTTCGCTAGATGTATCGGCAGTTATTTTCATCGCCCTGTTATTCGGTCATTTTGGGGTTATCATACCCAAGGAATTAGGGAATATGGGGTTGGTGTTATTCATCTTTACCATTGGTATCCAAGCGGGCCCCGGATTTTTCGACTCCTTCCGTTCCAAAGGCAAGACACTCATTATCCTGACGTTATTAATTGTCGGTTCGGCATGCTTGACAGGAATCTTATTCAAGTATATCTTGGATATCGATACCCCGAGTATCGTCGGTCTGATCGCCGGGGCATTGACGAGTACGCCCGGTTTGGCGGTAGCGATCGACTCCACGCAATCATCCGCAGCATCCATCGCCTATGGCATCGCTTATCCGTTCGGCGTAATCGGCGTGATCCTTTTCGTGAAACTATTGCCCAAAATGCTTCGCAAGGATTTGATAGCCGAGGCCAAAGCGCTGGAAGCCCAACGGAAAAGCCAATATCCTACATTACATACCGCCGCATTTAAAGTCACGAATAAAAACATCTGCGGAAAGAGTTTGGCACAATTGCAGGTACGGGCCATGACCGGAGCGGTAGTCTCCCGTATAAAACACGACAATGTCATATCTATGCCAACTCCCCATACCACGCTTAACGAGGGAGATTTACTGAAGGCCGTAGGTAACGACAAAGCCTTGGAGCAACTGACATTATTGTTGGGAGAACGTATCGAGGGAGATCTGCCGTTAAGTGGCGGACAGACCTTGCAATCCCTGTTACTGACCAATAAGAGCATTATCAATAAATCGCTAGGCCATTTAAATTTACAAGGAACTTTCGGTTGTACGGTAACCCGTGTACGTCGAAGCGGAATCGACCTTTCCCCGGAACCTAATTTGGTGTTGAAGTTTGGAGATAAGTTGATGGTCGCCGGCGAGAAAGAAAGCGTAAATGAACTCGCCCAATTCATTGGCAATGATGAGAAACGTCTTTCGGATACAGACTTTTTCCCGATCGCTATGGGTATCGTATTAGGCGTATTGTTTGGAAAATTAAATATATCCTTCTCGGATTCCTTCTCATTCTCTCCGGGACTAACCGGCGGTATCCTTATGGTTGCCTTGGTATTAAGCGCCATCGGAAAAACAGGTCCGATCATCTGGTCAATGTCCGGTTCCGCTAATAACCTGCTTCGCCAATTGGGATTATTGCTATTCCTCTCCGAGGTCGGGACATCCGCCGGTGTAAATCTGGTTTCCACTTTCCAATCAAGCGGTTTAACTTTATTCGGAGTCGGTATCGCTATAACAATGATCCCTATGATTATAGCCGTATTAGCTGGATATTATTTCTTTAAGATCAACATTCTCGATTTAGTCGGAACAATCGCCGGTGGTATGACCAGTACCCCGGGACTTGCCGCCGCAGATTCTATGACAGACAGCCCAGCCCCAAGCGTGGCTTATGCGACGGTTTATCCGATAGCGATGGTATTCCTGATCTTGTTTATACAGATGATAGCGAATTTGATTGTCTAAATCTTTATTTATTGAAAAACATAGAATATGAGAAGAAAGAACATGAAAAAAACCGCGGCTTTATTCCTCTTAAGTGTAGGTGTAAACTGCATGACCGCACAAGACATCGTTCCTGTCCATGAGTTTGACATCGATATACAGAAAGTAGGCTCGCCTATCCAGTCAACCATGTATGGAATCTTCTTCGAGGATATCAATTTCGGGGCAGATGGAGGATTGTATGCGGAGCTAATCAAGAACCGCTCCTTCGAGTTTGAGAATCCATGGGGAGGTTGGGAGCCTTTCGGCGATGTAAGTATAGCTGAGAAGAATCCCTGTTTCAACAAAAACCCCCATTACGCACACCTGACTTATACCGGGCAAATCACCGGAACCGGTCTGGAGAACGAAGGCTTCAAAGGTATCGGTATAAAGGCTGACGAAAATTACGACTTTTCCTTATATGCCCGTACCGAGACCAATAACCCGATCAAACTACGTATTGAATTAGTAAACAGGGATAACGATATTTATGAGACACAACACCTAGAGATAAAAGGAAAAGACTGGAAGAAATATTCCGTTATCTTGTCTCCCAAAGCTACCGAGGCTAAATCACGCCTACGCATCACGATGGAAACGGCAGGTACTTTGGATATGGAACATATCTCCCTTTTCCCGGAAAAAACATTCAACAATCGCACGAACGGCCTACGCCGCGATCTGGCACAAGCGTTGAAAGATCTAAAGCCGGGAATCTTTCGTTTCCCGGGTGGATGTATCGTTGAGGGTACAACCATCGCCACACGCTACCAATGGAAAAATACGGTAGGCCCCGTAGAGAACCGGCCTATCAATATCAGCCGATGGAATTATACATTTCCTCACAAGAAATTCCCGGATTATTATCAATCTTACGGTTTGGGATTCTTTGAGTATTTCCAATTAAGCGAAGATATCGGAGCCGAGCCCCTGCCTGTATTGAATTGCGGGCTGTCATGCCAGTTTGAGAATGAGGGTATGGACCAGCATGTGCCGGTAGATAAATTACAACCTTATATAGACGATGCCTTGGACTTAATCGAATTCGCCAATGGCCCGATTACCTCCCAATGGGGCAAAGTGCGTGCGGATATGGGGCATCCGGCTTCTTTTAATCTGAAATTTATCGCTATCGGCAACGAGCAATGGGGACCATTATATCCCGAACGCCTCGAACCATTCGTGAAAGCCATCCGAGCCAAATATCCGGAGATCAAAATCATCGGCAGTTCCGGTCCTGATTCGGAAGGAAAAGATTTCGAATATCTATGGCCGGAGATGAAACGCTTAAAAGTAGATCTGGTGGATGAACATTTCTATCGCTCACCGGAATGGTTCCTAAATAGTGCCAAACGATATGATTCGTATGATCGGCAAGGCCCCAAAGTGTTCGCCGGTGAATATGCTTGCCACCCGACTAACCGGGAGAATAGCTTCCTGACCGCATTATGCGAGGCTGCGTTTATGACCGGTCTTGAACGGAATGCCGACGTGGTGGAATTATGTACATACGCCCCTTTATTCGCACATGTCGATGCGTGGCAATGGCGTCCGGACTTAATCTGGTTCAACAACCTAAACATCGTGAAAACTCCTAACTACTATGTACAACAATTATACGGGCACAATGCCGGAACAAACGTATTGCCCCTGACGATGAACAAAGAAGCCGTTACCGGGCAAAGCGAGCTATTCGCCACAGCCGCCCTCGACAAAGGCACAAACGAGCTCATCATCAAAATCGTCAATACCGGCATCCAGAGCAAAAAGATCCAATTAAACCTAAACGGAATCTCATCCGGCAAGCATAAAGGAAAGTTGATGGTCTTACATGCCTCAGACTTAGAAGCGAAGAACACATTGGGTAAACCGGAAACAGTCATACCCATTGAATCAGCGGTGGAACTAGAGGCTCCCGCTACTGAAGTCTCCGTCCAACCATTGAGTTTCTTAGTCTATAGGATATCGCTATAATCTATCATACATACGAATGTTATGAATATTGAAGAGTTTAGGGAATATTGCCTTTCGTTGAATGGTGTTTATGAAAAAATGCCTTTCACGAATGTTCCTGATAAATACAGTCGGGACGTTCTTTGCTTTTATGTAGGAAGTAAATGGTTCTGCTTCGTAAATATCGAAGTATTTGATTTTTGCTGTATCAAATGTGACCCGAATGAATCGGGAGAGTTGCAAGCTCGATACTCTGGCATAACACCCGGTTGGCATATGAATAAAAAATACTGGATTAGTGTCTATTTTAATCAAGATGTACCCGACAACAAGATCAAAGAGCTTATAAAACAATCCTACGATATCGTATATCAATCTCTTCCTAAAAAGGAAAAAGGGATGTAGATTTTAGCGCAGTTACTCCGTTTATTTTCCATTTGAGAAGGACGTTTGAAAGATTATACGTACATTTGTGAATTCACCTAAACAGCTTAAATATGATGCAGACGAATTTACAATTGGACCTTGCCTTCAACTATCTGGAAAATACCGGAACCAACATCTTCCTTACCGGAAAAGCGGGAACAGGAAAGACCACATTCTTGAAAAAACTTAAAGAGACTTCCCCAAAACGGATGATTGTGGTAGCACCTACCGGAGTGGCGGCGATTAATGCGGGAGGGGTAACCATTCACTCCTTCTTTCAGCTACCTTTCGGACCGTATATACCGGGTAGCGAAATGGCCTCCGGGCAAAATAAATCCTATTCTCATAAATTCAGCCGGGATAAGATCAATATCATCCGTAGTATGGACCTGCTCGTGATTGATGAGGTCAGTATGGTACGTGCCGATTTGCTGGATGCTATCAGTGATATGCTACGTCGTTATCGGGATAGGAATAAACCCTTTGGGGGCGTTCAATTATTATTGATCGGAGATTTACAACAATTAGCCCCCGTAGCGAAGGAGGACGAATGGAATTTGTTGAGAGAACATTACGCCTCTCCCTTCTTTTTTGACAGTAAGGCTCTTTCCGAAAGTGATTATCTTTGCATCGAATTAACTCAAGTATATCGCCAAGCGGACGATACGTTCGTACGCTTATTGAACAATATCCGGGAAAACCGCTTCGACGAGAATACGCTACACACCTTAAACCAACGTTATATCCCCAATTTTAAACCAAATGACAAAGCAGGTTATATCACGCTGACAACCCATAATTATCAAGCCCAGCAAATCAATAACCGGAAGTTGCAAGAATTACCCGGCCCGGCTTATACGTACAAGGCGGAGATCAAGGATGACTTTCCAGCTTACTCCTACCCGACCGACGAGGTATTGGAGCTAAAGCAAGACGCTCAAGTCATGTTCGTAAAAAACGACTCTTCCGGCGAAAGGCGATATTATAACGGAAAGATCGGCCGAATTGTCTTCATCAGCCCGAGCAAGATTATCGTATCCGACGAATTAGGAAACGATATCACCGTAGACCGGGAGACATGGACAAACGTGAAATATACGATCGACGAGAACACGAAGGATATCACGGAGACAATCGCCGGCTCTTTCAGCCAATACCCACTGAAAACCGCTTGGGCGATCACGATCCATAAAAGCCAAGGCTTGACTTTCGAGCATGCCATCATCGACGCATCCGCCGCCTTCTCACACGGACAAGTCTACGTTGCTTTGAGCCGTTGCAAGACATTGGAAGGAATGGTATTAAGTAGCCCGATCACTCGAAACGCCATGATTAGCGATGAGAAGATATTAAGTTATACCTCTTCCCTCTCGGAGCGTCAACCGTGTGAAGACCAACTGCGTCAAGCCCAACAACAGTATTATTTGAGATTGGCAACCGAGCTATTCGACTTCAATCCCGTACAACAAAAGTTGCAATATACATCTTACGCGGCATACACCCATCTGCAAAAACTATACCCGGAATTAAGCAACCAATATCCCCGGGTACGGGATTATTTCCGTTCGGATATAGTAGAAGTAGGCGAACGTTTCTGCCAGCAACTCACCCGTATGATCTCCAGCACGAATCTCTATGATACGGACGAGCATATACAAGACCGCATCCGAAAAGGTTGCGCTTACTTTCTGGAAAAGATCGAGACCTATTGCCTCCCTTTGATAGAGGCTTCCGATGTAGAGATCGACAATAAAGAGGCCCGTAAGGCATTTACATCCGCATTAAAAGCTTTCAGCGATGAGCTTACGATCAAGGTCGCTACATTAAAAGCCTGCCAAGATGGTTTTCGTCTCATCGACTATCTATCCGCCAAGGCTAAAGCGAACATTGAGGAGTCGGCTGTTGCCAGCAAGCAGAAATCGACGCGGAAATCGACGGAAGCGGAAAAGATCCCCGTCTCCACGGATGTCTTACATCCTGAGCTATATGCCCGTTTGAAACAATGGAGATACGAGCTTGCCGTAGAAAAGGAGTTGCCTCCTTACACGATCTTGCAACAGAAAGCCTTAATTGGCGTTTGCAACACTTTGCCCACGAACTCGAAAGAACTGTTGAAGATACCCGGAATCGGCAAAAAGATCATAGAGAACTACGGTGAGACCCTATTAGAAATCGTATCTTCCTACTCACCTTCCACGCATGGGAACGGGCTGTGAGATACGGAGACAACTCACGATAGCGGCGACTAAAGCGAAACCGATCGCTACATACATACAAACCGGCATACTATCGGTGGCAGAGGTAACACTAAAGATCAAAGCGACAAATGTCGTCCCCAGCGTTTGCCCCAACAGTCGTGCCGTACCTTGCATACCGTTCGCCCCGCCACTCCGGGAACGAGGGGCGGCCGATATCATCGTGCTATTATTCGGGGTCTGGAACAGGCCGAAACCCATACCGCAAAGCATCAATCGCCAAGCGATATCCATATTGGTGGGTTGCCCCGGCAATAAAGCCAATAGAAGAAGTCCGGTCGCATACACCACCATTCCGATACCGCCTAACAATCCGGGATGATATTTCTCGATCAGCCTCCCGGCTACCGGAGCGGTCAAGATCGTCGCTACCGGCCAAGGAGTCAACAGCAGCCCCGTCTCCACCTCATTTCTTCCGGCCACATTTTGCAAATAAAAGGGTAATGATACCATCGCCAACAACTGTGCCGTAAATGAAGTGATCGAGGATAATACGGACAAGGCGAATATCGGAATCCGCATCAAGTCCAATGGCAATATCGGAACCTCCTGCCGTAGTTGCCTGCGGATAAAAAATGTTCCGATCACCAATAGAAGAAGAACCTGTAAAGCGATCATTCTCCAGTTCTCATGATGGGCGATGCCTTCCAACGAATAAATCAGCAATCCGAAAGTCAGGGCATTCGAGATTCCACCGATCTTATCAAACTTTCGTTTCGGCCCATCCTTGCAAGGATTTTGAGGCAAAAGAAAATAACCCGTTATAATCGCGCAAATCCCTAAAGGTACGTTGATAGCGAACAACCAATTCCAAGAAGCGACTGATAAGATAGCGCCCGCCAACGACGGCCCGGCAGCAATCGATACCGCCACGACCATGGCATTGATACTCATTCCCCGCCCTATATATTGTGGAGGATAAATAATACGAAGTAAAGCGGTCGTCACGCTCATGATAGCCGAGGCTCCGATCCCTTGCAATATTCTCGCGACCGTCAACATGGCGAAAGACGAGGATAAGGCACAAAATAATGACGTTGAGCAGAATATTGTCGTCCCGATCAAGAAAATCCGCTTATATCCATAAATATCTCCCAAAGCGGAGAACGATAAAAGAGACATCGTAATCGTTAGCTGATAAGCGTTGACAATCCAGATCGTGGAGGAAGGGGATGTCCCGAATTCACGGGACAAGGTAGGAAGCGCCACGTTGACAATCGTGCCGTCCAACACGGACATGGTCAATGCCAACGCAACCGCTATTACTGCCCAATAACGCCTCGGTATAAATCGTATCATATTACATTATTTCTTCAAATCGAAACCCAGCATCATGCCATCATATTCACTTGCCAACTTATTGATAGCTTTCAAGGTCGTATTGCTGGATATAGAAGAAACCGTGCTCAAGAACTTCAGTAATTTATCCGCGTTAAAAAGCAATGTCAACTCATTACCAGAAAGGACGACATGGGCGGTAAGCGTAGAAACGGTCAGCTTCTTATTACCCACCGTATACCGTAACGTCACCGTTTTATCTTCCGGACTCACCGAGTAAGTACCTTTCAGGCTTCCCCTTTTCAACGCGCTCGTAAACGTACTATCCGAATTAAAGACATAATTAAATACACCTTCCACGATACCTACTTTCGCGCAATATTCCTTCATTTTCTTCTCTGCCTCGGTAGCAGCCAAGCTTCCCGCTACATTCTTCAAGGCATTATCACCTTCCAGTTGCAGGGCAGGGTTCACATACATCCAAGTTCCCTGTAAATTCTCGAAAGTCACGGCTTTCCCTCCGGTGACAGAAGTCACGGCGTTCTTTACGGCAGATGAATTTAAGATATCTTTCAAGGACTGTCCCTTCATGTTTCCGGGAATCAACAAAAGGCCGCATACGACCATCCACATACATAGTAACTTTTTCATCTCTTTGTTTTTTACTCAATTAGAAAAATCGGCCAAAGATACGAATATTATTCATACATTTGTTTTAAATAACTTTATACAAACATACCATGAGAAAGCAAGTCGTACGTATTTGTATTTGTATGTTACTGGCCTGCGCCTTTAGCTTTATGCAAGGGCAAGCCAGCATCCAGCCTTCTATCGTAAAAGCTACGATTGACGAGCTAATAGCCAAGGACGCTAAGAATCAAGCAGGAATCACGAAGGGTGTCGAGCAAGTAGCCCGCCTCTGGCAAACCTCCGATGGGGATGAGCAAGCGTTTCAAACCTTCTGCCGGGAGAATTATCTATCCGATCCCGCCGAAAAAGACCAAGTTTTCCTCAAGATCAGCGAGTATATTGAAGGTATCAATGGCAATTTCAACGAGATGGTACTCTGTCTGCAACGAAATTTGAACCTAGATACCGGACCTCTACACGCCATCGATGAGAAATTCGGATCCTACAGCCCCAGTTCCCACCTAATGGACGATCTATACGCCAACAAGATCGGCTTCATCATCGCCCTCAACTTTCCCCAACTTACTCTCAAGGAGAAAGAGGCGTTAGGGAATGACCGTAAAGCATGGGCCTACGCCCGGCTAGGCGATATGTTTACGGAACGGATACCGGCGGAAGTAAAGCAAGCCGCCGCAGATACGGAAAGTGACGCGGATATTTACATAGCGGATTATAATATCTATATGGGGCATTTACTAACTCCTAAAGGAAAAACCATTTTCCCCTCCGACATGCGCTTACTTTGCCATTGGAACCTTCGCGACGAGATCAAGGCCAATTATAACAAAGGAAAAGAGGGATTGGAAAAACAACGGATGGTATATGAGATCATGAAGCGAATCATCTCGCAAGAAATCCCGAAAGAGGTGATCAACTCGGATCGTTACGAATGGAACCCGTACGCCAATACGTTATCTCAAGCAGGAAATGAACTAGAAGGTACCCCTGAAAGCCCGGCCCGCTATCAGAAAATGTTGAATAACTTCAACGCCATGCAGCGTATAGACAAATATACGGGAAACACCTATATAGACCGTAAGTTCACGGAAGATATGGAAATAGATGTCAACGATGTAGAAGCCCTGTTCGATCAATTCCTTTCCGCCCCCGAACTAAAGGAAGTGGGGAAAATCATCTCCAAACGCCTCGGACGCAAACTGGAAGCCTACGATATATGGTACGATGGCTTCAAGGCCCGTAGCAATCTGGACGAGAACAAGCTAAACGAGCAAACCCGTACCCTGTATCCCGATGCGGTAACGATGGAAAAGAAGCTACCGGAAATATTACAGAAACTAGGATTCAGCCCCGATCGTGCCCAATATCTAGCGGATAAGATCGCAGTCGATCCCGCCCGTGGTTCCGGTCATGCGTGGGGAGCCTCCATGAAAGGCCAGCGTTCCCGTTTACGTACCCGTATCCCTTCACAAGGGATGGATTACAAAGGATATAATATCGCCATCCACGAGTTCGGACATAACGTAGAGCAAACGATCTCATTATATGATGTCGATTATTATATGCTCAACGGAGTTCCCAATACGGCTTTCACCGAAGCGCTGGCCTTTGTCTTCCAGAAAAGAGACCTTGAGTTACTGGGCATAAAAGACGAGAATCCGGAAAAAGAAAAGATGGATATCTTGGATAAGATATGGAGCATGTATGAGATTTGCGGTGTTTCCATGCTGGATATCTCCGTATGGAAATGGATGTACGCACATCCTAACGCTACCGCCGGGGAATTGCAGGAGGCCGTGATCCGTCTTTCCAAGGAAATCTGGAATAAGTATTACGCTCCGGTATTCGGTGTAAAAGACGAGACCGTTCTAGCGATTTACTCCCATATGATCGGTTATCCGCTCTACCTTTCCGCCTACGCTTTCGGACAGATTATCGAGTTCCAGCTAGAGAACTACCTCAATGGCAAGGATTTCGCGAATGAGGTTAGCCGGATATTCAAGCAAGGCCGCCTCACCCCGAATGTGTGGATCAAGCAAGCTACCGGCAACGATCTTACCGTAGATCCGATGTTGGAAGCGCTTCGTAAGGTATTAAAAGACTAAACTACAGACCAAAAGAAAAGCCATCCCGATACCGAGATGGCTTTCTTTATTTATATCAAGAAACTTCCGATTATAACTTGTCGTTAGAACCAAGAACGTTGATGATCTTGTGTTTGTAAAGTTTCTCCATGTTATCACGAGCCGGGCCCAGATATTTACGAGGATCGAATTCAGCCGGTTTCTCAGCGAAAGTCTTGCGGATAGCGGCAGTCATCGCCAAACGAGAGTCTGAGTCGATATTGATCTTACATACAGAAGATTTAGCAGCCTTACGCAACCACTCTTCAGGAATACCGATAGCAGCCTTCAAAGCGCCACCGAATTTGTTGATAGTCTCAACCTCTTCCTGAGGAACAGAAGAAGAACCGTGAAGAACGATAGGGAATCCCGGAAGTTTCTCCATAACAGCGTCCAAAACGTCGAATGCCAATGGAGGAGGAACCATCTTACCTGTAACAGGGTCGATCGTACATTGCTCCGGAGTGAACTTATAAGCACCGTGAGAAGTACCGATTGAGATAGCCAAAGAATCGCAGCCCGTACGAGTAGCGAAGTCGATAACTTCCTCAGGATTGGTATAAGTGTGGTGGTCTGAAGAAACCTCATCCTCAACACCTGCCAATACACCAAGCTCGCCTTCTACAGTTACATCGAATTGATGAGCGTACTCAACAACTTTCTTAGTCAAAGCGATGTTCTCTTCATAAGGAAGGTGAGAACCGTCGATCATTACAGATGAGAAGCCAGAGTCGATACAGCTCTTGCAAGTCTCAAACGTATCACCATGGTCTAAGTGAAGAACGATCTGAGGATTCGGGCAACCTAATTCCTTAGCATATTCAACAGCACCCTGTGCCATGTAACGAAGCAAAGTAGCGTTTGCGTACTGGCGAGCGCCCTTTGAAACTTGCAAAATAACCGGAGATTTTGTCTCTACAGCAGCCTTGATGATAGCCTGCATCTGTTCCATGTTATTGAAGTTGAAAGCAGGGATAGCATATCCGCCCTTGATAGCCTTAGCGAACATTTCTTTTGTGTTCACCAAGCCCAAATCTTTGTAATTTACCATAGTTGTTATTATGTTATTACGTTAATGATTAAAAACTTGCACAAAGATAATCAAGATTCACGACAAATGATGCTTCAAAGCATATAAAATAACACAAAATCAACGCCCTTGAAAAAAATAATACGATTTTCTTTGTTTGTTTGTGGCAAACCCTTACCTTTGCAAGCCAAAATACCGGTTACCAAATATATACAGAGTATAAATTAAAATAGATAATAAAGCAATGAAAAAAGGTATTCATCCTGAAAATTATCGTCCTGTAGTATTTAAGGACATGTCAAACGATGATGTATTCATCACTCGTTCTACTATTAACGCTAAAGAGACGATCGAGATCGACGGCGTAACTTATCCGTTGGTAAAGGTCGAGATCTCTAACACTTCTCACCCGTTCTACACTGGTAAGTCTAAGTTGGTCGATACAGCCGGACGTGTTGATAAGTTCATGAGCCGTTATGGTAACCGTAACAAGAAATAAGATTTCTTTCTTTAAGAAATAAAAAAAGGTCACGATTTGTATCGTGGCCTTTTTTTGTATCTTTGCCGGAGTTAACATAATGAAATATCATGGCAAAAACGAAAGAACAATTACTAAACATCTTGGATCAGTTCCAGTTGGACGAGAAAGTAGTTTCCGCTGAACCATTCGGAAACGGACACATTAATGATACATTGAAAGTGACCAACGAGAAAGGGGAGATCAAATACGTGCTACAGCGTATCAACCATTTAATCTTCACCAATGTGGATATGCTGCAAAATAACATCCATGTGGTTACCACTCATATCCGCAAAAAGCTGGAGGAAAAAGGTGAAACGGATATCGACCGTAAGGTATTAACCTTCTTGCCGACTAAAGACGGGAAAAAATATTATTTCGATGGAGATAGTTATTGGCGGGTATGCCTATTCATCCCTCGCAGCAAAAGCTATGAGGAAGTAACTCCTGAGCTTTCTTATGAGGCTGGCAAAGCGTTCGGTGATTTCCAGACCATGTTGTCCGATATACCCGAGGGTACGCTGGGCGAGACCATCCCGGATTTCCATAATATGGAGTTCCGCTTGCGACAATTCCATGAGGCTGTAGCCGCTAATCCGGCAGGCCGGTTGGAAGAGGTGAAAGATTTGGTAGAGGAGATCGAGAAACGTGCCGAAGCGATGTGCATTCAAGAACGCCTGTACCGTGAGGGCCAATTGAAGAAACGCACGAACCATTGCGATACAAAAGTTAACAATATGATGTTTGACGCTGATAGCGACAAGGTGCTTTGCGTGATCGACTTGGACACCGTGATGCCGGGCTTCGTCCTTTCCGATATCGGCGACTTTATCCGTACCGGAGCCAATACGGGTGCCGAGGACGATGAGAATCTGGATAACGTAAACGTTAATATGGAGATATTCAAAGCCTATACCCGTGGATACATGGAAAAGGCCAAGGCGTTCTTAACTCCTACCGAGATCAAATTGCTACCTTACGGAGGACGCTTATTGACTTATATGCAGACCGTTCGTTTCTTAACCGATTATATCAACGGCGATACCTATTACAAGATCCATAGCCCGAAACATAACTTAATCCGTACGAAAGCCCAATTCAAGCTACTTCAAAGCCTAGAAGCCCATGCGGAAGAGATGGATCAGTTCATGAATCAATGGTTATAATATAAAGTAACTAAGGAATATAAAAACGGGCGGGGTGACTCATCGATTCATCCCGCCCATTCTTTTTATTTCGTCCAATAATCCAACACCGTAACCGCCGATGCCTTCCCTCCTAACACCTTGCCAAATGCTTTATGCGCCGGATGTACCAAATAGGCGTCCCGATCCGCATCCGAATGAAAAGTCAAGAAAAAGCAATGAGTCAAGCCCTGTTGCAATCCCTCCGGACTACAATCCGTTCCCCACTCATATCCTTTGATCAAGTCGATTTGAGAAGGCAACTTACAAAAGGCATCCTCAACCTCTTTCACCTGCGCCTCGGACACATCCGGCTTAAAACCGAACATAACAACATGGCGAAGAACTTTCTCCGGCTTTTGATCACTCGAATAGCTTACCATTAATACAGAAAATACGATAATCGCAAGGATAAATAATACAGATACTACTTTCTTCATGATATTCAAGATTAGATTTCTATTGCATTTATACGGCCCAAAGATAGTATAAAATCCAGTACAGCTTGCCCAAAACCTCCATATCCTTTAGCCCTTTCCATCCCTATCTTTAGACTTTTCCTCAAGAGACATCCATCATCTATCAACTGTTGGACGATCATGCAACGACTGGTAGAAGATCGTGCAACAGTTGGTAGATGATCATGCAACGGCTGTTGCATGATGAATACAAGCAGACAAAAAGGCTAACACCTGTAAGAATACAGCCTTAGCCTACAAGGGAAAAACCTCAAACCATAAAGGGATTATTTCAACTAAACCAAATCTTAAACCTTGTCAATCCATCCGCGTAAGAGCGGAGAGAGAATCGGCAATCATGTTTTAACAGCACCTCACGGATAAAGATCAAGCCGATACCTTGTCCGTTCGGTTTCGTAGAGAAGAACGGGCTGAACAGTTTCGTTTCCGTTTCCTTGTCGATGCCCTTGCCCGTATCGGCTATCTCCAAGCAGGTAGGACGCACTGTCGTCCGGATATAGATCTTTCCGTCCCGGTCGATGGATTCGGCGGCATTCTTGATAATATTGACCAAGACTTGCTCGAATAATGAATTATCCAAATTCACGACTGGAGATTCCTCGCTCAGATCCATAACAATCTCGATATTCCGGTTCTGGCAAACTGTCTCCATAAAGCGTTTACAAGCGGACACCACTTGGTTCAATTCTTGCGGACGACTTTGGGGTTCGGGTATACGCACCACATCGGCGAAATTGGTGATGAAATGGCTCATGCTATAGCAGCGTTCTATGGAGACCCGCAAAACCTCGCAGACATCCTCCATATCTTCCATCCCGCTGAAAGTAGACTCCAACGTATCCAAGGTAGAGGTGATACCCGCGGTCGTATTATTCACCTCATGAGAGATCATACGTATCACTTTCTCATACGCTTTCTTCTCGGCCTTGAACACCTCTTGGGTCAACGTCTCTATCAAATAAAACGGGTGGTGAAAACCTCGATCCACAAATGAGGAATGCGTACATTTATAAATATTAGCGTCGTTCAACCGGACGGTTTGCGCTTGATACATCGGAACCCGTACCAATTCTTCCGCCAAGGGAGAATCTAGTTGAAGAAAACGTTTTCCCACCATATCCTCCGAGCTTTGCGCGCCAAACAATTTACATGCGGCCGGGTTCATGGATAGAATCTCCTCATCCAAGTTCAAGATGATCACTCCCATCGGAGAGGCGTTGACCAGCAAGTCCAAGAAATGGTTTTGCTCCCGGAGGTGCAAACGCTCATTCTTCAACTGCTCCATCATCTTATTAAACACATCGACCACCCGGTCCGCCTCCGTTTGCCCGACCTTTCCCAAGCGGGAACTAAAGTCTTGCTCTTTCAACAGCTCCATACCGTTACCGATGATATGCAAGGGCTTTATGATACGGCGATAAAAGACAAATAAATAGATGATCGTAAGCAAGACCAAGGCTTCTACCGCGAAAAACATCCGGATAGAAGACGTATAAAAGACATAATAAGTCACCACCGCCAATATAGTCAACAGCAGCGTCGTCAATATCCAGAATAGTCCTTTCAGCCTCATCCTTGCCTCTTCTTATTTATCGATCGGGATTCCGTATTTCTCTAATCTCCGGTACAAGGCGGCACGACTGATTCCCAACGCCGTAGCGACATGCGATAAATTACCTCCATGCGCTTCCAAGGAGCGTAAGATGGTTTGCTTCTCCAACTCATCCAAGGTCAAGCCCTCCAAAGAAGGCGGAATCGTCGATTTAGCACCGGATGTATTCATGCAATGAACCTCGAAATCAGCGGTATCCAAAAGCGTCTTACCCGACACAAGGATCGTCCGCTCCACCAAGTTCTTCAACTCACGGATATTACCGGGAAAAGGGAGACGGCTTAAATAGGTCTGGGCATCCGATGAGAACTCCACCCTCGGTAGCCCATTGATCTCCGATTGCTTATCCGCGAAATACCGGGCCAGCAATGGGATATCCTCCCTTCGCTCACGTAAGGCGGGTAAATGCACCGTGATCAAATTGATCCGGTAAAAAAGATCCTCACGGAACGTACGGTCCGCCACCATCGATCGTAAATCCCAGTTTGTAGCGCTTACGACCCGTATATCCACCTTCCGGGGGCGGCTATCCCCCAAGACCTCAAAGGTCTGGTCTTGCAATACCCGAAGCAGCTTTACTTGGCAAGACAGTTCCAAATCGCCGATCTCATCCAAGAAGATCGTACCTTTGTTCGCCATCTCGAAACGCCCTACCCGATCCATGTACGCATCCGTAAAAGCCCCCTTCTTATGTCCGAACATCTCGCTCTCAAAAAGACTTTGGGAAAGTCCGCCTAAGTTTACCTTTACGAAAGCCTCTTTCGACCGGGGGCTATTCGCATGGATCGCTTCCGCTATCAGCTCTTTACCCGTACCGCTCTCGCCGGTAATCAAAACAGAGGCGTTTGTCGGAGCGATACGCGAGACCGTCCCCAAGACATCCATCAAAGCGGCACTTTGCCCCACGATCTTATCAAAATGAAATTTATGATCGGCATCCGAACGGTTCAAGGGAGCGTTTGCCTCCTTCTTCTGCTCGCTCAGTTCCAAGGCGGTCCGGATCGATTTTAATAATACCAAGTTATTCCAAGGCTTCGTGATAAAATCGAAGGCTCCGGCTTGCATTCCCTGCACGGCCAAAGAGATCGATCCCCAAGCGGTCATCAAGATCACAGGTACATCGGGACGAAAGATCTTCACCTGTCTCAATAATTGAATCCCCTCCTCACCCGTGGTAGTCAACGTGAAGTTCATATCCATCAAGATCAGCTCCGGCGCCGTGGCACGGACTACCTCCAAGGCCTCCTTCGGCCCCGGAACCGCCTCCGGCCGGAAACCCGCACGTTTTAGCAGGAATGTAAGCGAGGAACGAACAGCCGCATCATCATCTATTATCAGTATCATATAATCAATTTATCGTTTCACGATTTCCTCGAAATCGGCATCTAATGTACGATTATTCAAGAAATCATACAATGTTATACTACGGATGTTATAAAAATAACGCCAGTAATAATACAGTTCTTGGATATGCTTTTGCTTCGCGTCATCCTTCGAACTCTGGGCGTCATTCAGGTCTAGGATATCGATCTTTCCGATCATGAAAGTCTCGATCGAGGTCTTGTAGCGCTTTTCCGCCAACGTGTCCACCTCGGCGGCTATCTCCAATTGAGCGGCCTGATTGTTGAAATTCTCCACCAAGAGGAAGATATCTTGATTAAAATCCATTTGCTCCTGACGAATCTTGGAAAGTACGACATCCCGATTCGATTCGGCTACTTTTACCTTTCCCTTCCGTTTTCCCCAGTCCAAGATAGGAATCGAAAGCCCGACCTCTACGATCTGGTTATCTTTCAATGGATTGTAAGCTCCTCGCATGGACATATCCTTACCGGTATAACCCACGGAGGCAAACAGGTTAATACTTCGACGGTTTCCTTTGGCGGTCGCCACATCATAATCCGCTTCCAACTGACGGCGCATGATATTCTTTGAGAACGAGTTATTTTCTTGAGCCTTCTCCAATACCGCCTGATAATCCATACGGACCCCTTCTATCGCCTCGGGAAGAACAGGCTCGATCACGTCTTGCTCGCTCATCCCTAAAAAGGAACGGAGCTTGAACATCATCGCGTTATAATTGGATTGGGCCTCGGTTAGCTTACCTTTCGCTTGCAAGGCCGACTGTTTCAAACGCATCAACTCGCTCTCCGAGATATGCCCGATCTTACGCTTCGCTACCGCTATGTCATAGAGTTTATTGGCGTTCAGCAAGTTCTGATTACAGATATCCAGATTATCTTCCGCCAACAGTAAGTTGAAGTAATTCGTGATGGTAGCGATCGTTACATTCTCCACGTTCTCCATATAAGCGGCCTTAGCCTCTTGGTAACGAACAGGCTCGATACGACGTTTCCATTTTTGGTCATTCACGCCGAAGATCGGTTGCGTCAATGTCAAACTAACAGGTACGCTCATAAACTCGTTGTAAGCGCCACTACCTAGCTGACGGGTAAAATCCAAGGAGGTATTCAAGGCGATCTTACCTCCGGTCAAGGCTATGTTCTGGGCGATAGAGATCTCTCCATTTAAGCCTAAGGCATTGTTTTGCACATAGGTATAAGAACCATCCGATTGCTGGTACTTCGAGTATTGCTTGCTATATGAAGGCAGAGTCCCCGTAAATATCACTTCCGGCAACTGATCCGCCCGATGCGTACGGAATTCCCAATAGGCCGTTCGCAACTCATTGAGCGCCACGGCAGCGTCTACGGATTGAAGCTGTGCGATCTGGATCGCTTGCCGCAGGGTTATTCGAACTTTATTCGTATTGTCTTGGGCACATACTCCCGAAATCCCCACCCACAGACAACACATCGCTATATAGATCCTTCTCATCTTAGTATAAGTTTTTTTATCCTGCCTAAGGCAAAAGGCATGCCAAAAACATATACTATTGATAATCCGATAAATAGGAATATTTAAAGTGTTCGATAATGAACAGTGTGTTCGTTTTTGGATACTTATCTTTGAATGAGTTGATTATTGACGATCGATTTATAGACCTCTTCCCGTAAAGAGCGCGACACCGGAATTTTATGCTCCCCAATGATTAATAGATTTCCTTCTATCGCTTGTACATAAGAAAGATTCACGATGAAAGAGCGGTGCACTTGCATAAAAATTTGTGCCGGCAACGTTTCCAATATACTCTTCAACCGGAGATGAACGATCTCTTTGGAAGTGAGGGTATGGATAACAATATAGTTCTCCATGCCCTCTATAAATTGAATCTCCTTTAAATAAAGCCTTTTAAGTTGCTTCTCCGTCTTGACAAAGATATAAGCAGGCTCCTCGCTTTTCGATGTAGATTCCATCAACGCATGTGCTTTATTGACCGATTTCAGGAAACGGGAAAAAGAGATCGGTTTCAATAAATAGTCCACCACGTCAAACTCATATCCTCTCAACGCATACCGCTCGTATGCCGAGGTGATAATTACCTTCGGTGTGTTCTGAGCACTCTCCAAGAAGTCCAGTCCAGACATATCCGGCATCTCTATATCCAGAAAAAGCAAATCCGCCTGAACCGAATTCAGCATATTATTGAGTTGTATAGCGTCCTCACATTCTCCGACGATGGTCAGAAAATCAATTTTACCGATGTGTCGCCGAAGTCCTTTTCTGGCGATTGGCTCATCATCCGTTATGATACACTTTATTTCCATATTATTCTGATAAATCAATACATAACTCAACCCTAAAACGGGTATTGTCTTTTTTTATACGTAACTCATGTTTATCCGGGTACAATAGCTCCAACCGTTTTCTCAGATTGTCGATCCCAATGCCTTTCCCCTTTCTTTGTTCCAAGAAATCCGGATTGAAAGTATTGCTTACTCCAAAGCATACCTTTGAATCCTCTTTCCGCATAGATACTTGTATCCGATACGCTCCGCCTATATATTTAAACGCATTCTCCAATAATGGCTGGAAAAGCAACGGGTGTATTTTTTGTCCGGTCAATTCCGGGTCAAAGGACTCCTCGAACTGTAAGCGTTTCGTCATACGAAGTCGCTGGAATTGAATATATGTTCGCAAATAATCAATCTCCTCTTCGATCGTCACTTTCGTATTTATATCATATAATTGATAACGGAGTAAGTCCGAAAGTAACTCTACAGCCTCAATCGCTTCCTCATTTTCCTCATCGATCAAGAAATAGATCGTATTCAAGGCATTAAACAGGAAATGGGGATGGTATTGCATCTTCAGCAGCTTCAATTGCGTTTCCAGCTGATCTACTCTCAGTTTCTCCAATTGAACGATTTTCTCCGAATAGCGTTTGGCTAATATATTATTACGGATCAAGAAATAGTATAGGAGAAAGATCGGCACAGCTACCGCATTGATCATTAACGCCTCTCCCCACCGATAGGTCGTTCCATTTATAGAATAGATCACGATATATAAGCCGATATTGAGCACGACTAAATTAAACAAGACCACCCATAGATATTCCCGGAATACCGGGCGGGACCTCCGCTCTTTATTCCTATCTAAAAAAGTATTAGCCAAGTAATTAAAAAACAAATAAGATAAGCTAACGCCGATCAATATAATAGCAAGGGCCTTGATACGCCCGATCCACGCATCCACTCCCAGTTCCCACATGCGAACACCATAAGCGACATCCGTAACAATCCACAGGCAACAGATCGTCAATATCGCCATTAGCAACGGACTTAGAAAGTTATATTTTATCTTCATATCTGATTTCAAGCCATAAATTTATTCTTTTACTTTGATCTATGCTCATATCACAGGTACTTTTTTAATCAACGAAGTTATCGTTCCAGATAAAAACCAACAAGTAATCTTAACGAATTGCGGAATATGAAAGGTGAATATCCTGTTTGTTCGTCAGGATATGCGATAAAGGCAAAAAATACCTATATTTGCCCTCCTCAATAAGAGATGCTATAAAAATGAAGAATGACGGTTTCACATTTCGAAAGAGAGCCAGAAGCTTTAAATTCGCTTTCAACGGAATCAAGCTATTGATCACGAAGGAGCATAACGCTTGGATCCATTGTTTCGCGGCAGTTTGTGTACTTATAGCCGGGGTGGTATTCGGACTTTCCCGCATGGAATGGATCGCAGTAACGATCGTGATCGGAGCGGTATTAGCTGCCGAGGCGGTCAATTCATCCATCGAGGCCCTAGCAGATTTGGTCTCCCCTGAGTATAATGAGGCTATCAAGCGAACGAAAGACTTGGCGGCGGGAGCTGTATTATTGATGGCGATAGCGGCAGCGATCGTCGGGTTTATCATTTTTATACCTAAAATAGCAACTATATTTTAAATCTATGAGACATATCCTTTTCGCAATTACAATGCTCATGCTGTGCCTGTCCGTTAACGGACAAGAATTGAAGGTGACCGGTAGCCGGAAAGCCATACGGACCTCGGGAGACGTATTGGTGTTTATCACTCCGGTGGCGAGTCTAGCGACCGTATTGGCAACCCAAGATTGGCAAGGGCTGAAACAAGGCGTATTCACCGGGGTTACGACATTGGGCGTAACCTATGCGCTGAAATACCTAGTGAAGAAAGAGCGGCCCGACTTCAGCGATAATCATTCGTTCCCATCCATGCATACCTCCGTATCCTTCGCGGGAGCCGCTTTTATCCAAAGGCGTTATGGATGGAAATGGGGTATTCCGGCTTATGCAGTGTCGACCTACGTGGGTTGGAGCCGGGTCTATGGGAAGAAGCATGATTGGTGGGACGTGGCGGCGGGAGCCGTTATCGGTGCCGGTAGCGCCTATATCTTTACCCGCCCGTTCGCGAAGAAACATAACCTGTCTATCAGCCCGGTAGCGGGAGACGGGCATTATGGGATCTATGCCTCCATGACCTTTTAGCAGAAAACAATTTTATAGGAAATAAGCAACCCGGCCGTGTATCACTACAAGACCGGGCTTTCAATTGTGTGTATGTGTGAAATATGTAAGTTAACTCTTATTCATAATGCAACGCCTCCGCTGGCTCCAAGCGGGCTGTCGAGCGGGCAGGATACCATACGCCACAGATGATCATGAGGACGATCAAGACAAACGTAATCCCTCCGCAAATCGCGAGGCGCAGCCACGTGAACGGAAGCTGATAGGTATCTATCAAATCCATATGGGCGATGTTGAAGCTGATGACTAAGGACGGGATGAACGCCAAGACCAGCAGCAAAACACCCTCTCCCACCATGATCGAGTTCAACTGACGGCGGGTAGAGCCTAAGGCCATCCTTAGCCCCATCTCGCCTTTGCGATATTCCGTACGGAACCAGAAGGTGCCGATGATGCCGAGGAATATATTCGCCAATAGGAAGCAGGCTACCGCCACACGGGTTTTCACCTCGTTCTCTACGCCGATCGAACGGATATAACCGTCGCGAATATATGACAAGGGCTGTACGTCTAGCAGATAGAGGTTGCCTAGCCGAAGCTGTTCGGCCATATCCTTGCGGAAGCGTGCGGGGAAATCAGCATTATCGACATCCGGACGGACACGTACGCAGAGTCGCACGGCATCTATCATCCCCTCATAGTATCCTTCCTCCATCCGGCTTAGCCGCAGGGCCCTATAGACGTTGGGTTCCGCCTTGGTGTACTCATGACGGCGGATGGGGACGCTGATACCACGGATCGTCTCCTCGATCTCGTCGGTCACATTCCCCCGGTACGCCTTTTGCCCGAGTAGGGAAAGGCCGGGATTCATCGTCTCCACGTCGGCGGAGATTACGATGGAGTTGTTATCCTCGATGGCCCGTTTCAAGGAAGCCGTCTTGCCGTCCTTATCATAGATACGGAACACGTCGAAGAACTCCGGGGTGACGAAAGCATAGCGGCAGGGCACCTGCAATGTATCAATCCGCCAAACGAGGTTACGGCTTCCCATATAATAAGGCATCCCCCCATCCGTAAGGCAGGCCGATTCCACGCCGGGATAGGTGCGGATGCGATCCAACGCCGTCAGCAGATGAACACCATCCGGCCGCTCCCGCTTCTCCTTCGGGATATAATCCGGGCTTCTTTCCGAAAGGCTACTGATCACGATGCTGTACGTATGCCGGATATCGAAGCCCAGAGGAGCCGTATACGTGCGCCCCATCACATACAGGTAGTCCACAAGGAACCAAAGGAAGACCGAGACCAGCAATAACTCAGCCCACAACCAAGCGTTTTGCTTGCGCTGGTTCCAGATCAATTGTAATAAATGTTGTATCATATCTTTCTATTATTTTAGTATAGCTATCATCCAACGCAGGAGATTAATGAACATTCTCGTTGAGAGCCGAGATGATACGCATCCTTGAGGCTCGCCAAGCCGGGATGCCGGCGCTCAGCAGGTTCAACGCAAGACAAGCAAGGAACGCGTAAAGGAAGATCAATGGATTGAACATCATCTCCGCATTGACGAAGGTGCGACCGATACCCATCGATGCCGTGCCCGTATCTAGCAACCAATCGGACAAGAGCAATACGGAGGCGTATGAGAAAAACAGACCTAACACACCTCCCAGCAAGGTCTGCAACAGATTCTCGTAGAGTACCTGCGTCAGTAATTCCGAGCGTGTCGCCCCGAACGCCTTCCTCACCCCGATCTCCGCCATACGTTTACGCATCCGGCTTTGCGTGATACCGCTCATGTTGATGGCAGGGATCAGCAAAAGGACAAGAACGATGATAACATATTTCATGACCAGTTCCCGTACATTCGGCTCAGAGAAAGCATCCTCGCGAGCCAAATCGCCCAAATGGGTATCAGGTCCTCCTCCAATTTTCAGTAGGTGCGTGCTTTGTGATTCGTTAAGGCGAGCGATATTCGCCTCAGCCTCGGAGTGGATCGCATCAAAGTCGGCGGACGAACTTGCGAGGATATAACAACGGAAGCCCCCGACGAGACGGTCGGAACCATTATCATACAGGGAATTGTCGGTGGTATAAGGCAACCAGACATCGCCATAGGCAGACTCGGCCAGCAGGGAGACATCCCGCACGACGGCACGGATGGTATAGGGCACGTAGCTGATCTCGACGGTACGGCCTACGACCTCGGTCGTGCCATAGAGCCGACGTGCCACGGACTCGCTTACCACAGCATCCATGATGCCACTTTGTACTTCTTCCTCGCCATAAGGCTTACCAGAGAGGAAACGAAAGTTGAAGATATTCCAGAACGCCGCGTCCGTAAAGGTCACGTCGCACTTGAACTCCACCGTATGATCCGCCACTGCCGCCAAGCGTTGCACGCCATGATACGCCATGCCTACCTTCTCGGCAGAGCGCAAGGGATAGAAACAATCTTTCACCACCCGGGAAGCGAGAAGGTAGCAGTCGTTATAAGATTCGTTCTCTTTGTAGGAGGCACGGGTATCACTGACGTACATCATCCGGTCCCGATTGTCTTCCGGTGAGTAATTGGCGGTACGCATCTGCCATACGATCACGATCACCATGATCATGCAAATCGCCAAGGCCGTACCGAAGATAGAGACTCCGGAAAGGAGCTTGTTCTCTTTCAATAAGGCCCAGGCTTGTTTCAAATAGATCTTGTACATATTTATTCAATTTAATTATACTATCAGTCGGTGGGAGACGGGGCACGCCCCGTCTCTACAACCGGGTATTATCTGTTATCCGTCATACCGCAGCGCCTCGGCCGGCTCCATCTCGGCGGCCTTGCTGGCGGGGAGCCAGACGGCAAGCAGGATGACGATAGCCAGCAGTATCCATGTCAAGATATTCACCAGCAAGAAACGGAGCGGCAGGATCGCCGGCCAGTAATGCTCCGGCAAGGTCCCTTTGGGGATGTCCAAGAAGCCGACCATCACGAATTGAGCCTCTATCAACAAAGCGAGCGGGGTAGCCATGAGTAACAGGCATATGCCCTCACGAGCCATCTGGCTACGTATCTCTTCACGGGGCGAACCGATCGCCATGCGCAACCCGATCTCTCCCCGGCGCATCCGCACCCGGTACCAGAACGTACCCATCACGCAAAGCAGGATATTCAGTCCCAAGAAGGCCATCAACGCCATACGGACCCGGTAATCGTAGGTAATGCCAAAGGAATAATCGGTATCGGCCTTGATCCGTTCATAGGAGGTCAGGCGTTTCAGGTAGAAGTTCCCCACCCGAAGCTCACGGCTCATCTTCTCCCGGAACGTATCGGCGAAACGAGGGCCTGCCACGGCAGGATCGATCCGTATGAAATAATTCATCTCGGGGATCTCCTCCGCCGAGGGACGGATCGCCAAGAAGGCGGCACCTTGGGGTAGGCTATTGTCAAAACGCTTGATATCCTCTAATACGCCCTTTACGATATAAGTCGGGCCCTCCTCGTCGAAAGGGTCTTTCACCTCACGCCCAACGGCGGATGCCTCTCCAAATACCTTTCGCTCCACCATCCGGGTGGTTACTATAGCGCGGGGGTCTCCCCAATCAAAATCGGATGTAGATACCGGACGGCCGTCTTTGGCGTACGAATGGTTGAAGACCGACAGGAAATCCGTGGTAGGATCTATCTCATACCTCATGACCGCTTCCCGCTTACTCGTATCGGCCGCGTTCGCCAAACCGATACCGTAATAACAGCCCGTATAAGGCGTGGAGTAACAGCCCGAGGCCGCGCCCATCGCCTGCACTCCCGGATAATCACGCAAGCGGTCTTTTATCCGCTCATAATTTCCCAGCATGGCGATCGAGTCGCTCTCGGCGGCTCGATAGTCGGGGGAGGTTTCCGGCAAGAGGCCCATTTCTACCTGCCAGACATTCGCATAGCCACGTCCGGAGGGGAGGCTACGGTTATAGATCTCCACGAAGAAGTAATCCACCATGTACCACGCTAGGCAAAAGGCGAGCAGCAACTCCACACACACCCACACGTTGCTACGCCAGCGGTTCATCAATTGTATCCAAGTTATTTTCCACATATCTTTCTTCCCTCCATTTAAGCGTTCAACGAATCAACGATAGGTCGCCTTGACGCACGCCAAGCGGGCCACAACGCCGACATCAGGTTTAACAGGGAACATACGCACAAGGCGATCAAGAAGACCCACGGGTTGAACAGCATCCCCATGGAGAGCGATACGTCCACACCATCCGGGGCGGCATCCGAGAAGCCGTTGCCGATCTTGAAGACCCACGAACTGGCGAACGTCACCAACAGGAAGGAGAACAGGAGTCCCACCAAGCCGCCCAGCAGCGTATACAGGAAGTTCTCCATCAAGACCTGCCCGATCAACGCCCCCTTGGGAGCCCCGAAAGCACGCCGCACGCCCAGCTCGCCCAGACGCCGCTCCATACGGGAATCGGCCATGCCCGAGAGGCTGACGGCGGGGACGAGCAGCAGGAGCAGGAAAATCACCCCATAACGGCTCAAGTCTCCCACGATATCCGGCTCCACGTTCGACCAATACCGGAAGATACTCTCCCAATGGCGATCCGGCTGCCCAAGAAGGGAGAACTCACGTTTACCATCCACGTTCAACGATTGGTTGAAGCGACGCACGTTATCCGCCACCGCCTCCCGCACCTTGCCGATATCGGCCTTGTCCTTCACGAGCATATAGACCTTCAAGGGGCCTAGCCCGGGCATACGCACCTCCGAGTATCGGACCCGCTCCTCGAAGTCGGGCACTTGGGTATATGGGTACCAGACCTGCGAGAAAACCCGATCCATCAGGTAAGATACGTCATCCACCACGCCCACCACACGAAATGAGGTAAAGTCGAGGCTCAAGGTCTGCCCCACGGCACTACCTTCTCCATAAAGCCTCTTGGCCAGTGAGCGGGCGATTACCGCCACGGGCATCCCCGACCGGAAATCGGCCTCGGTGAAAGGCTTGCCCTCCAGGAAACGGAAGGAGAACACTTTCCAGAACCCATCGTTTACCCCCATCTTCATGACCGGTATCTGCACGGGACTGCCCACCGGCTGCACGAAAGCGGAGGCGGCGTCATCGCAACATAGCGCCAACGCCTCCAAGCCGGGCACCCCCGCAAGGCACTCTTCCACGAAGCGGGGCGATACCGGGCCACTGCTCGTGCCCCCTTTCTCATTCTTCAGCGCAGCGCTCTTCACGGTCAGCAACCGGTCCCGGTCCATCTCCGGATAAATAGAGGCCATTTTCACGTAAAACACGATGGACAGCACCATCACCAGCGAGATCGCCAATCCCGTCCCCACGATATAGACCGAGCTGAACAGCCGTTCTTGCCGGATCAGGGCCCATGCTTGTTTTAAGTAGATCTTATACATATTCATTCCATTTAAATATTCTATCAGTCGGTGAGAGACGGGGCACGCCCCGTCTCTACAACCGGGTGTTATCTGTTATCCGTCATAGCGCAGGGCATCGGCGGGTTCCAAGCTGGAGGCTTTGCGGGCCGGATACCAAGTGGCAAGGCTGATGATGAGCGCCAAGATCAGCCAAGTCAGCAGGGAGTTGATCAGGAAGCAGCCTACCTTGGATTCTACCAAGCCGGGCGGCATCAAGTCAATCCAGGCCAGATTCACGCAAATCAACAGGGCCGGGACGGTGGCGATCGTCAGCAACATCAAGCCCTCCCCCATCACCAAGCCCAAGATGGAGGCACGCGTGGAACCCATCGCCATACGCAAGCCCAGCTCCGCACGGCGGCGGCTCACGTGAAACCAGAACGTGCCGATCACCGCGAGGAACACGTTCGTGAGCAGGAACAGGCCCAGAGCGGAGACGATCCGCTGGGCGTTACTCTCGATCGAGTTCTCCAGATAAGAGGATCGCACGTCGGGGTAGGCTCGCACCTCCGACACCCAGAAGTTGCCCACCATCAATTGACGCTTCATCGCTTTCAGGAACCGATCGGCGTAACCGGCCGTAGCCACGGAAGGGCGAAGGCGGAAGGTTATCTGCACCTGTGTAAGATCGTTAAGCTCCCGCAGGTCGAGCAAGGAGAAGAGGATACATTGCTTCCGGCGGTCGAACTCGTCATTGCGGACCGGCCCTGTCACCGCCACCACGTGTCCGGGAAGGGTATCACCATGCAGGTAGATATCGGCCCCGATAGCGTCGGTCGTGCCATATAGCCGCCTCGCCAACTCCGCCGATATCACCCGATCCCTGCCTTCCCTTGTCCCGGACAGAGCCTCGCCCAGCCTCTCCGGGCTTTCGCCCGAGGCGGGACGGATGCCAAACACACGGAAGTAGTCCGGCGAGACGGTCATCAGCCGTACGCTTACGCTGACGGAATCCCTCGTCACCCGGCTTCCCGACCAAGAAAGGGTATAGGGCAAGGAAGAGACGGAGAGCGCCACGGCCTCCACGTCGGCATGCCCCCGGAGGCGTTCCACGATACGCTCCACGTCGCGCGCAGCCTCATCGCCGCCCTCCTCGTAGGTAACGAACGAGGGACTGTTGGAGGGACGGACGGCCAATACCGCATGGTAGACGCCCTCGAGGTCGTAGCCCACCGGCTCATACCACGACTTACCCATCATCAAGAAGTAGCTGGTCATGAACCAGATCACCACGAACACCACCAGCAACTCGGCCAGTATCCATCCGCTGCCCCCCATGCGGGACCTTATCAGTTTCAATATATGTATTATCATAACCGTATCTCCTATTTATCCATTCAACGCATCCGTTATATTCCCCCTCACGATCCTCCAAGCGGGCAGCATCGAGGAAAGCAGGTTCAATGCGACGCAAACCCCGAAGGCGTACGCGAAGACCGACATATTGAGCAGCATCCCCGGCGAGAGGAAGACATCCCCGCTCGTCCCCAGAAGATTGAACCCAGGCACGAGGAGGGCGTTACGGAAGATGAACACCAGCACGTAGGAGAAGAGCAGCCCCGCCACGCCCCCGGGCAGCATCAGCACCATATTCTCCACGAAGACCTGCCCCATCAGCGTAGCCTTCGTCGCCCCGAACGCCTTGCGGATACCCAGCTCGCCGACACGCTCTTGTATTCTCGATGCGTTCATCCCGGAAAGGTTCAGCGCCGGTACCAACAAGAAAAGGAGGAGCGCCATCCCAAGCACGATGTAGGTCTCGGGGCCGAACAATCCGGAAAGGAGATTGTCGGCATAGCTCAAGGGCTCCTCGCATACCACCTGCCCTTCGGACAGCCCGCTATTATAGCGCCTCACCTCCCGCCGCAGTTCCTCCGAGAGAGCCGGCAGGTCGGACGCGTCGGCAAGCAGGATATTTGCCTCCAGCAGGCCGACGGCCCCGTCACGCTCGCCCAAGGCATGGTCCATGGCGACGGAGAGGGAGGAATAAGTGACCCACGCCTCGGCGTAGACATCGGCGGTTATGCCGGAGACGTCGTCCACAACACCGCTCACGGTATACTCCAAGCCGTTCAGCAAGATCGTCTGCCCCGCCGCCGCCTCGTGCCCAAACAGCCGGCCGGCCAACGAGCGGCACAGCACCGCACGGGGCATGCCGGAGAGGAACTCGGCCTCGGTGAAGGGCCCCCCCTCCACGAAATCGAAGCGGTAGACACGCCAGAAGCCGTCGTCGCAGCCTTTCAACCTCACCTTGGGAGACTCGTCTCCACCGGGCAGTCGCATGAAAGCGTCACCATAAGAGAAAGGCATCATGAAGGAGTTGGTGGTCACCGCCACGTCCTCCGGGACGCGGAGATTACCGATCACCTCCTTGACGAGGCGAGGGCCGCAAGCCGCCTTGTAATTGCTCTTCGTGCCATTCAACTTGTATGTCACGTTCGAGAGGTAGCACATCCGGTCCCGATGCACCTCGGGGGCGATATTCGCCGTACGTATATGGTAGGCCACCGCCAGCGCCATTACCATAGAGATGGCCAGCCCCGTGCCTACGATGTAGACCGAGCTGAAGAAGCGCTCCTGCCGGATCAAGGCCCATGCTTGCTTTATGTAGATCTTGTACATACTCATTCGATTCACGTTATCTTTCTTATCTTTGCCACTTAATCATTCATTAAACCACGAGATCATGGATAAAGAAATACCTAAGTCGGAGCTGCCCAAGCCGTTTCGCAAGCTGAGCCTCCGTGTCAGCAAGAGCCACCTGCCCGGTAACGCGAGCTACAAGGGAAGCGTCGTATGGCAACGTACGCTCAGCATCGATGACATCGCCGCCCGTGTCGTAGACAAACGGAGCGAGTATCGCAAGGAGACGCTCATCACCACCTTCAATCTCCTCAAGCGGGAGATCTACGACGCCATCGAGGAGGGCTTCAACGTTGATTTCGGTTTCGGACGGACGGAGATCACCCTCAACGGCTCCTTCGAGAGCCTGTACGAGAAGTTCGATCCCGAACGCCATACACTCGCCCCCCGTCTTCGCCCCTCGCCGGAGCTGAAACAACGGGTGGCAAACCTGCGTGCCGTGAACGAGACCTATCAACTGGACTACAACTCCCAGCCCCGTCCCGCTTACGTCAGCCTCCGCATCCAGCCTCGCACGCCCGACAGCGACGAGCCTTACAACCAGCTTCCGGCAGGTGAGCACCACTTCATCTCCATCTATGGCGACCGGCTGAAACTGATGGGTGACGATCCCCGCGTGGGTCTCTACCTGCACCGCCCCGACGGCTCGGAAGAACACTTCTACCCGCCCTCCGAGGTGCTTATCAATACCGGCAAACGACTTTGCTTCACGCCCGGCTTCGCTTTCACCGACGGCGAGTGGGTGGCGGAGGTGGTGACGCAATACACACCCAACTCGCGTCCATACAAGCAACCCCGCTATGGAACACTCACCTTCCTAGTGAGATAGCTCCCGAGCCTTCTCTGCTCGTATCACACATGACAGCTTTCATGAGCGACACATGATAACTTTCATGAACGATTCATGATAGCTTTCATGAGTAACACATGATGGCTATCATGAGTGATGCGAGCAGTAGTGTCCTAGATCCGCCCCTTACTGCACCTGCCTTCCGTCGAAGAAGCGCACGGTGCGGCTGGTTTGCTTGGCTTGCGCCTCGTTGTGGGTTACCATTACGATGGTGCGGCCGTCCTCCTTGTTGAGTTGGTGGAGCAGGTCCATGACCTCGATACCCATCTTGGAGTCCAAGTTACCGGTCGGCTCATCGGCGAGGATGATGTCGGGGTTACCTACGATCGCACGGGCGATGGCCACACGCTGGCATTGACCGCCGGAGAGCTGCGTCGGAAAATGGCGCATACGGTGGCTCAGGCCGACCTTCTCTAGCACGGCCTCGGCCAGCTTGCGGCGCTCCGAGGAGGATACCTTGCGGTAGAGAAGTGGCAGCTCCACGTTGTCCAGCACGTTCAGGGAATTGATCAAGTGGAAGCTCTGGAAGACGAAACCCAACTGCTTGTTACGGAAAGCGGCCAACTCCTTGTCGCTCATGCCTACCGTGTTTACTCCGTTGATCTCGACCGTGCCGGAGGTAGGAAGGTCCAGCAGGCCCATGATGTTCAATAAGGTGGACTTCCCGCATCCGGAAGGCCCCATAATGCTGAGGAACTCGCCTTGCTGCACCTCTAGGTTCACGTTTTCCAACGCGACTGTCTCTATCTCTTTCGTACGGTAAATCTTCTGTAAATTCGTTAGTTTGATCATGACTGTAATATTTTAATTGTTATTGTTTGACTCTTGTTATTGTTAAACTCTTGCTATCGCTAGGCTTTGCCACCTAAAAGCAAATTACGTGCCAGAAACGTATCTCATTGATTCCATGGCATCTTCCTGAAAAAGCACTGTCCATTATCGAACAGTCGGTTCATTCCCGAACACAGATGTCCGTGTCTGATCATTCCTGCCGCAAGGCGTCCGCCGGATGCATCCGCATGGCCCGGTAAGACGGAAAACTGATTCCCACGACAATCATCGCGGCCATCACCGCATACGAGAAGACGAAGCCGAACAACAGGCGTGAGGCCATGTCGGGCGGTATCTCCGAGCCTTGCGTCACCTCCATATGCAGCAGGTTGGCGAAGATGACGGCAGAGGGGATGAAAGCGATGGTGAGTAGAGCCAAGCCCTCCTTCACCAATTGCCAGAATATGCCCTTGCGGGTGGCTCCCATCGCCATGCGGAGGCCGATCTCGGCGCTCCTTTGTTGCGTACGATACCAGAAGGTTCCCACCACGCCGAGCAGGACATTCAGCAGGAAGAAGGCGATGCCCGCCACGTAAAGGCGGACTTGATCCAACCAACGCTCAAGGAACTGGTCCCGGTAATGGGACATCGGGAAAACATCCTTTAGATAGATATTGCCCACGCGCAATTGCTGCTCCATCTCCTTCCGGAAGTTGGTGGCGAAAGCGGCGCCGGCCACACCGGGTTTCACCCGGATGAAGGTGTTCAGGCCCTCTCCGACCCAATCGCCCTCCTCGGCCACCTTGTTCTCGTCCACCAGCTTATAGTAGGCGTAATCATAACCGGTGAACTCGCAGTAACGTTGTTTCTCGCAGACACCACCGATACGGTAGGCCACGCTATCACGAGAGCCTTGGTCGGTGATATAGATCTCTTGGCGCACGGCCGCCGACGGATCGCCGAAGAAGTCATCGGCTACACGGCCCGTCACCACCACTTGGTTGTCGCGCAGGGCATCCACCAACTCCGAGGGGGAACCGCCTTCTGCCGTCTTCACGCCGAACACCTCGAAATAGGTGGGCGAGACGAAGCGCACGAAGCCATTACGGATCAACGAGTCCTTCCGGAACGTGGCGTATTGATTCGATCCCCGGTAATGAAAATGCACGCCGGTGGTGAAACAGATTGATTCCACGGAGGGGTTCCGGCGGATGCGGTCCATCAAGGTCAGGTAATCCCCGCCTCCCCGCTCGCTATGCACGGAGGTCGTGTCATAATCGGGGCTTTCCTCCGGGATCACGCCGAAACTCACATGATACGTATGCTCGATGTTAAAGCCCAAGGGCTGCGAGTAGAGTCTGTACATCACGAACAAGGCGTCCGCCGCGTACCACAGGAAGATAGAGACCACGAGCATTTCCAACCAGATAAACAAGTTCCCCTTGCGCTCGTTCCAGAGTTGTTTTAGAATCATCTTATACATAGCGTCAACCATTTATAGAGTCCGTAATATTCAATCTTGACATTCGCCAAGCCGGGAGGCCGGCGGAAAACAGGTTCAGCACGAGGCAGAACAGGAAGGCGGCGATAAAGACCGCCCCGTTAAACATCCCGGTGGAAAGCCCCGTCTTCCCCAGCGAGGTGACCAGCAACCAGTCCCTCAGCAACAACATGGCGCCGTACGACATCGCCAATCCCAGCAGTCCGCCGAGCAGGGTCAAGACCATGTTCTCGGACAGCACTTGCCAGAGGATGGTGCCTTGCGTGGCCCCGAAAGCCCGGCGTACGCCAAGCTCGGCCATCCGGCGGCGCATCCTCGACAGGGTGATGCCCGATAGGTTCAAGGCCGGAACCAGCAGGAGGATGAAAAGGATGATACCGTAACGAACGTAGAGGTAGAAGAGGTTCGCCCCGAACTCGCTACCGCCGCCGATCCATTCCTCGATCTGGGTGGAGGGCTGGTGAAGGATATCGGCCTTGACATCCCGGGTCTTGGCGTTGAACTCCTCGACCTTCCGCAGCGCCTCGGTCCTCAACTCCTCTCTCGTGACGCCCGGTCTCAGCAGGACGCAACAGCTATACGAGCCGTTGATGCCCTCTTGGTATCCCCCGTCGTCCCGCACCGTGTAAGGGATCCAGACCTCCGCCCACGCTTTCGAGGCGAACCGGGATACGTCCTTCACGACCCCGCAGATATTGTAGACGATGAAATCGAGCTTCATCTCCCGCCCCACGACTTGGTCCGTGCCGAAAAGGGCCAAGGCCACGCTCTCGCTGATCACGGCGTCGCGGATACCGCTCGTGAAAGCCGCCGGGCTGAAGGGGCCTCCTTGCTGGAAATCGAACTGGAAGATCTTCCAGAAGGCGGTATCCGTATAAGAGATGTAACTCGTCCGATTCTTAAGCCCGTCCATGGACGAGGCGGTCAACGGCCTATAGCGATCCATGTTGATGGCGGTAACGGCCTCCGCCCCTTTCAGCGGATAGCAGCATTCCTTCACCAAGGGCAGTCCCAACGACGAGTAGGAGATGCGCCGGTTATCATCCTTGCCATTGCTCATGACGGTCGTTATGTAGCAGGTGCGGCCACGGTTTACCTCCGGCTTGAAACTCGCCGTATTCACGACATACAGGATGACGATCACCATGATCATGCAAATGGCCAAGGCGGTACCGAGTATCGAGATCACGCTCAACAGCTTGTTCTCCCCGATCATCCTCAACGCTTGTTTAATGTATTGCTTTATCATAAACTTTTGTATTATAAATTATCTATTACCCGACTAAAACAGCGATTGTTTGTTATCATCCGACTTTGTGCCCCTACGGAGGCAAATAACGTGCCAAAAACGTAACCACTTGATTCCTAACATCACCCCGTAAAAAAAGCTGTCCGATAACGAACACTTGATTCGTTATCGGACAGCGATTATGGACAGTTTCAGATTTTATAATTCCCAACGTAAGGATCTCAGCAGTTCATCGATCTCGGCTGCCGAAATGGAGTCACGGTCGGCCTTATCGTAGATCGTGAGGAGAATAACCGTACCCTCATTATCTGCGCAGACAATGGCCTCCGTGTAAGTAATCACTCTCGCCCCATGGCTCTTTCCTTTTCCTTTGGAGGCGATGGCCATGCGTACCTTGCGAACGCCTTTGCCTAAGCTCGTCCCTTGATCAGGGTTCTCGCTCAAAGACTTACCCAAAGCCGATAAATCAGCCTTCAATGAGCTATACTTCTTACAGAGACGTTTGAACTCTTTATCGAAGTCTTGATGGGTTTTTATCCTATACCTCATTGAGCAACTCACTCAAGTCTCTAAACTTATGCCCCACATCCTTGCCCTCACGCAAATCCTTCACGTCTTGCAGGGCGTTCCTTAGCCCCGCCAAGATCTCCTCCTTGGTAGGCTCCACGTAATCGTCTGCCGACTTCTCTACCGGGGTGGCCTTACCGAAAGCAGCCATCTTCATACGGCGGACGCTGTTGAGGGCCTTCTTGATCAACTTCTCATCCTCCAAGGACATCACCTCTTGCAGTAACGACATTTTTAATTCTATAGCTGTCATACGCTTGCTCCTTTCTCATTAATGAATTGACAGACGCAAAGATAGACAATTTATTCGTAATGCAACGCCTCCGCCGGAGCCATCTTTACCGCCTTGCGGACAGGGAACCAGATTCCCATGCAGATCATGCCGGCCATCAGGAGGTAGGAGACGCTGAGGGTTACTAGAAAGCGGAGGATGGAGAGGGGCTCGCGGTAGGAATCCAGCTTATCCAAAAAGGCCATATTGAAGACGAAGACCAGTAGGATCGGCACAGTGATCGCCAAGAGGCCCAGACCTTCCAGATACATGTACTCGCCCAGCCTGCCCCGGCTGGAACCGATCGCCATGCGGAGACCGATCTCGCTACGCCGCCGCTCGGTACGCAACCAGAACGTGCCTACGATACCGAAGAATACGTTCACGAGCAGGAAGGCCATCATGGAGAGTTTCTTGCTGTTCTCGTTCTTGGTAAACCGGAGTTGGTCATCACGCTGGTCGGCAAGGAGGGTGACACCGTGGACGAAGGTGTTATTTACCGTCATCCGATCCGCTGTTTTCTCCAAGAAAGCGTACATCTCATCCTCGGTCATCGGGCGTTTCGTACGTACCGATAGTTCAGCGCTCCTTACGCCGAAATTCTTCACGAACTCCTGCAATGACTCACCTTTCAATATCGTGAAAGCGCAGTTCTCCGGGCGGTCGAAGTCATTGCTACGGAAGGTAGGAAGCACGGCGGCGATCGTGAAAGGCTCGGAAAGGTCGTCATTCTCCGAGATCTGCCGGCCTATGGCGGACTGCCCCCCGAAGAAGAAATCTTCCGCCTCCGCCGTTATGACGAGCGGACGGTAAGCGTTCTCCACCAACGGGGTAATAGCACGGCCCTCCTTATCCTTCATACGGAATACATCGAAATAAGAAGGGGATACTTTCAGCTTGTGGTAGTTCTGTCCTACCGCCTTCGAGGTATCAGCGCCCAAGGGAAGGAGCGTCCCCCACGAACTTCCGTTTGAATAAGGCATGGACCAATACGTAACACATACCTCCTCGACCTCCTGCTCTTGGCGGATACGTTCCATAAGCTTCAACAAATCCTGTGTTGCGTTCGAGTCGTAAAGTGAGTCGGGCACATAACCCGGGGCGTTCGACGAGAGCGTGGAAAGCTTGAAACGCCACGTATTCGAGATATCATATCCCATCGGGGCGTTATAGCAGCGCACGTCCACCCATAACTTATCCATCATAAACCAAAGGGCGCACATCACGATAACCAACTCGCCCAGTATCCAGCCGTTGCTCTTGCGCTGGGCCCATATTATTTTAAATATATGCTTAATCATAATTTGATAGTTGATAGTTGACAATTGACAACTCATTGTTCATCATTCATTGGATTCACTCGTTCCCCTTTAACGCTTCTACGATCGGTTGCCTTGTCGTACGCCATGCCGGTATCCCGGCGCTTAATATATTCAGCAAGAACGTAAAGATAAGGGCGGAGATAAATAAGCCCGGTTTAACGAGCATAGGCGCCGTAAGGCTCACGTTCTCGCTCAACATGAAAGGCTTCCCTACCACCAGCAAGACCATCGAGAGGCCGATGCCGATCACGCCGCCGATCAAGGTCAGCACAAAGTTCTCCGATAAGATCTGCATCAAAAGATTCTGTCCCGTAGCCCCGAAAGCCTTACGCAAACCGATCTCTTCTTTCCGCTTCTGCACGGACGATTGGATCACGCCCGTTAAGTTCAGCGCCGGTACCAAGAGCAAGAAGAATAGGAAAGCGCCCGATCCGGCCAAGAAGGTAGGCCAGTCCACCTTTTGAAAAGCGCCGCTTCCCATGGCCGTATCCAACTGGGAAAGTAGCCCGGAAGGGAAACCTACGTTATAATCGGTCTTGCTGTCATTGTAGCGACGCACCTGTTGGTCTAGCTCCGAGCGTATGGCATCGAAGTCGGAAGAGGAACGAGCCAATAAGGCCACGCTGAAATAACCGGCCATATTCTCCCCATACTCCCCATTTACACGGGTCAGGGCCTCATTGCTGCTATAGGGTATCCATACCTGAGCGTAGGAGCTCATCAATGAAGAAGGTACGTCACGCACCACCCCGCAGACGGTGAAAGTGATAAAATCCATCACAACCTGCCGCCCGACGGCCTGTCCTGTTCCGAACAAATCGGTCGCCACCTGTTCCGACAGCACCATCTTCGGTATACCGGATTGAAAATCAGCCTCGCTAAAGGGGCCTCCTTCCACGAAAGGATGGTCGAATATTTTCCAATGGCCCGCGTCCGTATAACAAATCTCATACTCCTTGAAGAGCCGTCTATTGGGCAATGACAAGGAATGGCTATCACTACAATAGCCGGATACGGCCTCTGGTTTCCGCAAGGTATAGAAACATTCCTTCACGACCTCGCTGGACATGCCTCCACGATTACGATCCGATCCTCCGGGGGATTTCGAACCGACTTCCGTACCCCAGACATACATAAACCTAGACCGATTGGACTCAGGGGCATATCCCGTGGATTTAATCTGGAACACCAATACCATCACCAACACCATGGCGATCGCAAGGGCCGTTCCCGAAATAGAGATTATGCTTACGAGCGTATTTTCACGCAGCATTTGAACCGCTTGTTTGATGTACTGCTTATACATAATTCGAATCGTTATTTCAATTTCAGTTTATTCTTTTCCTTGAAACTTGTCATATCGGAAACGACCACCTCGTCACCCGGTTCCAAGCCACCTACTACTTCTACATACTCAAAGTTGCTGTCTCCCAGCTGTACCTTCCGCTTGATCAATTGGTCTCCGTTGACAACAAACAACTCATACTCTCCTTTCCCGACGTAGAACGAGGCGTTGGAAATACGCAGCACATCGTCCTTGATCGCATTCATCACGTATACATCGGTCTTCAAACCGGAGCGCAAGCGGCGATGGTTATCCTCCTCCAACTGTACCGTGAAGGAGATCACGCCGTTCTTCGATAAGGGGGTAACATCGCTAACCACCCCATCCAGTTTATCGTTGCCGATCTTTACGACGGCCTTGCTACCGGCGGCGATCCGGTCGCCATAGGTATCGGCGATCTCCCCCTCTATCTTGAAATGGGACAAGTCGGAGACGATAGCGACACGACTGCCTTGAGAGACTTGGGCACCTACCTCGTTGTTCACGTAGGTCAGGATCGCCTTGCGGGGAGAGCGTATCTGGGCGTCTTCCAAGGTACGCTTCGTCTCGGCTAGACTCTTTCGGAAGATGTTCAGGTCGAGTTCTTTCACTTTATAATCGGCATCCGTCAAGGATTTCTCGTTCTCATATTTTTGCTCATCCTCTTTCAGTTTCAAGACGCTAACGTTATAGTCCAGTTCCACTTGACGGACCTTATCGGTCGTTCCGGCGCCTAGGCTATCCAGATAACGCTCGTTGCGCAACTCCACTTCCTTTCGGTTCAGTTCCATGCGAGAGACTTTCAATTGCATCTCCATCTCGGAAAGCTTATTGCGGTTTTGGATACGGAGTTGATCCAATTGGAGGCGTTTCATTTGCTCCTCGTCCAATTGTTTCTTATAATCCGTCTCGGCGCTTAGCAAGTCCAGTTTCAAGATCGGAGTACCTACATCCACGGAATCGCCTCCCTTTTTATAAATCTCGACGATACGGGAGTTGATCGGTGAGTTGATGATTTCCTCGAAAGCAGGTACCACCTTGCCGGATGCGCTAACGGAAACCTCGATCACTCCTTTATCTACCGTTGAAAAAACCAAGTCCTTCCGTTGCAGGCTGGTTTGCATAAAACCGATCACCCCGCCAATCAAGACAACGGCAATACCGATCCCCGCCCCCAGCTTTATAAACTGTTTACGCTGCTCCTTCTGCCGAACCTCTTTTGATATCTCTCTGTCCATATTTCGTTTGTTTTTATTTTCCACCCTCCAAAGAGCAAACCCCGTGCCAAAAACGTAAGTGATTGATTTATTGAAGAAATAAAACAAAAGAGATGTCCGATATCGAACACTGTGTCCGCTTTTGTACGAAAACAAAGACATCAGCAATGAGAATCTACAGATATTCAATCATAATTAACATATAAATACTTGATTATCTTTACAAAAAGGACTATTTTTGGAAAAATCCATAATCAAGGAATACCAATCTTATATTATTTACCCTAAATTCTAAAGAGAGATGAAAAAAACAGTAACTTTCGTTTGGAGCATTTTCCTCCTCGTGTTTATATCGATAGATATGAACGCACAATCAATAAAAAGTTGGGATTACCCCATAAAACCAGGAACGGAGGCTTGGCAAGCATTATCCACACATGAGGATATGCTGAAAGCCTGCCAAATTCCGGCAGAGATATTAAAAACGGTATCAACAGAAGAGCTTATAGAACTTTGCCTTGCTTACCCATTATTAGGCGACATATTCGCTTACAATGGAATACAGGAAGGCATTAGCAAGGTTTCCGCACGTTTTAACGGGTTACAAGAGTTATTCAAAAGGAAAGACAATGCTTCTTTGCTATTTGAGAAGATGAAAAAACAAGAATTACTGAAAGCAGGAGTGTTGACTTCCATAGAAATAGGTAATGAAATTAGTCGGCAAATGGTAATCGAGGCTCTTCTGTCTAATGAGACGATATTATCTAATACAAATAATCTTTTACAGCAAGAGATCTCCTCCGAAGCCGTAAAGAGACTCCTTTACAAACAAAACAACCCGGATATTTATGGACAATATGGTCTAAAAACCGTAGTCTATCTCCTAGGTCGAAGTCTAGAACGGATAGACAACAAGACCATTACGCCCAAATTTAAACAATTCACCATCGATGAAAAGCTAACGGGCAGTAATGTAATCGAAGAGTTATTAAAACAATACATTGTAACCTTTAATAAATTGAGATCATGAAAAAAGTATTATACTATTTAATAATCATGCTGGCATTCACGCTGAACGCATGTGACAATGAAATGGATAATATGCAAGGAGGTGATAAAGAAATCTTGACATCCAGTTCAGAAATTGTCATTAAAGACGGAAAGATAACATATCCTAAATGGTTGGTGAATGTAGTAGATTCTGTCGCTCACTCCCATGTCAAGGGAACAGACTATCCATACCCTTGGGTCTTTACTATTCAAGGAGATGGAAAAGAACACATTCTCGTTTTGGATGGGGTGAATTCTTGTGCTTCTTGCGGGCAATTACTATTCTTGCTTTCCGGAGAACGAATCGAAAAATTCCCCAATGAATGGATCACTATGGAGAATTTAAACATGATTTGGGAGCCGAATCTCAATGTTGAGACAAAAGCTCAAGGAGCAGCCGCTACTGTTTACACTCCTAACGGGACAGTCGTTAATGACACTTACTACAGAAGTGAGGAATTATCAGCCTCACAAAAAGCGAGCCATGACCAATATTGTACAACAACCTATTCACAAGCAACTCTAATAAGTAGTTCAACAACCACTTACAATTGTCATGCCTATGCTTGGTATATGACTGAAGGCGGATCAGCAGTTTGGATGGGATGAACTATTAATCCCACAAACGTATATTGGTTAGATGGTAGTTATATATCAACAACAGGTGCCGCAACCAAAGTATCCTATCTTAGTGATAATCACTCTGCCGTAACGACATCTACGCCCAATATATTCATCTCCAAATGGGGGGAATACGCTCTTATGAGGCATCCCAAAGCTCATGTCCCTTTGATGCATCAAGCTTAAAATATATGAAAAAAAATGATATGCCGACTGTTTATATAGGGAAGAGTCAAGAGGATTATAGTAGCGGCAGTTCCTCTATCAATGCGCCAGGGGGTAATGCCACGACGACTTTATATGCTTACACAAAGACAGGAACTCCGACCTCGTATAGCTGGAACGCTGAATTCTATGGAGAATGCGATAGATGGTACACTTATCCTTCCGGTAATCGATTAGATGTTAGTGTCTATCTAAACTCCCAACATTACGGTGGATCTCTTCGCATCACCTGCGCAATGTATAATGGAAGTTCTTTAATAGGCACAGCAACCTATTATTTGAACGTAAATCCGTAGCAATTATACAAGAACAAGGATCTCGTCGAAACAAGATCCTTGTTCTTGATTCAATATACTTAAATCGATTTCGCTCAAAACTTTTCCGATAGACCTGTTGTTCTATGCCCAAAACTTATAAACGCAAAATGTATGAACACAAGACTAATTCTATTCACCTGTATAGCCGGTCTGACTCTCTTTTTCTCTGGCTGTAGCAAAAATGATGATGATCATCAAGGCATTATCCCTCTTCCACCGGTAGAGAACGCTTTCCAAGAGAAATATCCCGATGCCAAAAAACCTGTTTTTGAGATCGAAGGTAACTATTATGTGGTAGATTTCAACAACGGCGGCTCCGAGACAACAGCTTGGTTCACGGATCAAGGCATATGGATGATGGAGAAGATAGACATCTCTTTCGCCCAATTACCGGCAGCGGTATCCACCGCCTTCAAACAAAGCTTTTACTCAAATTGGACCGTGGATGACACGTACGCCATCAATCGCCTAAATATGGGAATCGTTTACAAGATCGAGGCGGAGCAGTCCAATAGCGAAGTAGACCTGTATTATTCACAGTATGGAAACCTGATCAAAGCCGTGGACGATGAGATCAATAATGACGCACCGATCGTTATCCCGAAAGAGGTCAGCAACCTGATGGAGATCACTTTCGCCAACGCCGAGTTGCTGGATATCCAACAGAACAGCCTAGGTTACGAGCTGGATATGATCGATAACCAGATTTATAAAGTGGCGCAATTGAATAAGGATTACAGGTGGCAAAGTACCACATGGGCCATGTCCGAGCAAGAGGTTCCGCAGATCGTGATGCAAGGCTTCGAATCCTCCGCTTACGCTAGCGACAAGGTACAGTCCATATATACGTTATTGAATGCCAATGGCACCTTCTACCTATTCAAGGTTTCACATAACGGGCAGGACGAGACGATTACCTTTGATGTATTCGGGAATATCGTATAAAAAAGCCGCGCGATTCACAGCCGTCTCCGGACTTGAATCGCGCGGTTTACGTTATATGATAATCAAGCTTATTTACTGATCAATTCCAAGGTCGCCCCTTTTACTCCCGGTGCGGAAGCCTCGAAATAGATCGTCCCCGGTTCCTCGGCCGTCTGCACGATAGCGGTAAGTTGCCCGCTAAACAGTTTCATTTCCGGAAGATGGAAGAGTTCCAGACTGGCGCTATTTCCATTTGCCGCCGCACGGTAGGCTCCGGCACCACGTACCTTAAACTGGATCTGGCGGGTATCATCCGGACAAAGGTTACCGTTCTTGTCTACGACTCTAACATTGATGAAAGAAAGGTCTTTTCCGTCAGCCGTCAATTGGTTACGATCGGCGGATAACTCAATATGATGCGGCTTCCCTGCGGTATGAACCTCCTCCTCGGCCACAGCGTTACCCTCCTTATCATAAGCGACCACTTTCAAAGTTCCCGGCTCGTATTTGGTATCCATCCACATCAAACGATATCGTTTCTGGCGCTCGAAACTCTTTTGAGCCGCTTCGGTATAACTACTATCGATACCGATGCTTAGGTCTTTCGTACGTTTCCCTTGGCTCTTTCCGTTGATAAACAATTCGGCGGAAGGATAATTGGTATAAACGAATACGGGTGTCACCTCGCCCTCACGTCCCGGCCATGTCCAATGCGGCAGGATATGCAAGGTCTTGGCGCTTTTGTTCCAATGACTACGGTATAAATAGTAACGATCCTTGGGGATACCCGCCAAATCGATAATACCGAACAAGGAGCTATGGCTTGGCCAATTCGTATAATAAGGAGTAGGCTCGCCCAGATAATCAAAACCTGTCCATACGAATTCCCCGATACAATACGGAAGGTCCTCATGCTGGATAAAATCGTCTTCCGGCAGATTAGACCAGTTGCAATGCTCCACGTCGTACGAGGAACTTTGGTGATCCTCATAGACAGCCATCGCCTTACGCTCTACAGGGAATTTATAAACCCCTCGTGAGCTAACCGTGGAGGCCGTCTCGCTTCCCAAGATTATTTGCTGAGGCAGTTTCTTATAATTCACTTGATAACGGAACGGACGATAATTGAATCCCGCCACATCCATCACCGCCGCCATATTATTATTCACGACGGCATCCGGGGCATCCATACCTTGCGTCACCGGACGAGTCGGGTCTTCCCGATGGCAGATATCCTGCAAGAACTTGGAGATCTTACAACCGCTCTCATCCCATTGGTTAGGCACCTCGTTACCGACGCACCACATCACGACGCTCGGGTTATTCCGGTAATGATGTACCAGATTCACGAGGTCTTTCTCCACCCATTCGTCGAAAATCAAATTATAGCCGTTCGCGCATTTCGCCTTGTTCCACTCGTCGAAGCTCTCAACCATCAACATCATACCCATCTCATCGCAAGCCCTTACCAACTCGGGAGCCGGCATATTATGGGAAGTACGGATAGCGTTGCATCCCATGTCCTTCAAGATCCGGATCTGACGACGGATAGCGGCATCATTGACGGCAGCCCCTAACGGGCCTAAGTCATGGTGATTACAAACGCCTTTGAATACCGTCTTCTCACCATTCAAGAAAAAGCCTTTATTCGGAATGATCTCGATTGAACGGATACCGAACGGGGTCGTATATATATCTTTCAGTTGATCGCCCTCATATAAACGAGTCTCCGCAGAATACAGGGCGGGCATATCCGGCGACCATAAAGTCGGGGTCTGGATGATAAACTCTTGAGAGAGACTATTATCATTGTACTTAATCTGTGAGAGAGGTATAGTCTGCTCCGTCAGCTTCTGCCCGTTCGGGTTCCATACACTGGTTTTCACGCTATACTTGCCGGCATCGGCACCTTCCAGCAATACGATTTGTGTCCGTACATTGACTTTAGCGAATTCCTTAGTAGCGGTCGGGGTCGTAACGTAGGTTCCCCAAACCGGGATATGCGCATTTTCCGTCACGATTACATGTACATTCCGGTATAATCCCGCTCCCGGATACCAACGGGAGGATTCCGGCAAGTTCTCGAGGCGAACCGCCAAGGTGTTCTTTTTCCCCGGCATGAGTTGTTTCGTGATATCGAAATAGAAAGAATTATAGCCATACGGCCAATATCCAACCTCTTGTCCGTTCACGTAGACCTTAGCATGGCTCATCGCACCGTCGAACAGGATCGTGGCACGCTTCCCATCCGTAAATTGAGGAACCTCAAACTCGGTCCGGTACCAGCCGACTCCCACGAAAGGCAAACCTCCGGTTCGGCCGGCATGTTCCATGGCCTCCGTTTGTCCGTCTTGGGCGATAGCGACCTCTTGCTTATCATTCTGAGAGCTGAAAGGGCCGTAAATCGCCCAATCATGCGGAACGGTCACGGATTGCCATTTGCTATCGTTAAAAGTAGGATTGATAAACTCCGGGCTGTCTTCCCGGGTGAACTTCCAATTCTTTTCCAACAGGAACTCACTGCGTACTTGAGAAAAAAGCGCAGGGAAAAGGCAAAACAAACCGATCAAAATAGCGAAACTTGTTCTTTTCATTCGTTTTTTGTGTTTTTGTTATTCATAGCGGAACAAAAATAAGTATTTTTGTCTCCAATACAAACTAAATCAAAAGAATTGCACAGCATGTTGTTACAATTAGCTTTCGTTTTAATAGCCATCATTATAGGTGCCCGTATCGGTGGTATCGGATTAGGCGTGTTAGGAGGTCTCGGACTCGGTATACTCACCTTTGGATTCGGGCTCCAGCCCACTTCCCCTCCTATCGATGTCATGCTTATGATCGTTGCCGTAATAGCGGCGGCTAGTTGTATGCAAGCCGCTGGCGGACTTGATCTTATGGTTAAGTGGGCGGAAAAATTGCTTCGCAAGAATCCTCAACGAATTACGATATTAAGCCCGCTCGTCACCTATTTGTTTACCTTCATAGCCGGAACGGGGCATGTGGCTTATTCGGTCCTTCCGGTAATCGCCGAGGTCGCTACGGAAACGAAGATCCGTCCCGAACGTCCGATGGCGATCGCCGTGATCGCTTCTCAGCAAGCTATTACCGCTAGTCCGATATCGGCGGCTACGGTAGCTTTATTAAGTATGTTGTCCGGATACAATATCTCCTTGATGAATATCTTGATGATCTCTGTTCCTTGTACCTTATTAGGTGTGTTAGCGGGAGCGATCTACTCTTTAAAGGTCGGTAAAGAGCTAGATCAAGATCCGGAATACTTAAAGCGGGTGGCGAACCATGAGTTTAGCACGGAACATTATGAGGCGAAAGGCATTGAAAACCAAATGAAAGCGGCCTTATCGGTCTCTATATTTGTTCTCGCTACGATAGCGATCGTTATTTTTGGTTCTATGGAGTCCCTACGTCCGGTCTTTACCGTCGGCACGGAAAAGGTCTCGATGCAGATGTCACATATTATTGAGGTATTAATGTTGACAGCCTCCGCTTTCATCTTATTATTTACAAAAACAGATGGTATCAAGGCCGCACAGGGTTCCGTTTTTTCCGCAGGTATGCAAGCGGTGGTAGCGATCTTCGGTATCGCTTGGATGGGAGATACATTTATCGCCGGCAATATGACTGAATTAAAGGGATCTATCGAGCATATAGTTACACAGATGCCTTGGTTATTCGGATTGGCCCTTTTCGTAATGTCCATTTTATTATTTAGCCAAGCGGCTACCATTCGTGCGTTATTGCCGCTAGGGATCGCATTGGGAATCTCACCCTATATGTTGATCGCTTTATTCCCCGCCGTAAACGGTTATTTCTTCATCCCAAACTACCCGACAGTCGTAGCCGCCATCAACTTCGACCGCACGGGCACGACCCGCATCGGTAAATACATCTTGAACCATTCTTTCATGATGCCGGGATTGATAGCGACCGGAGTTTCTGTAGGATTGGGGTTACTATTCATTCAATTCATATAATAAGAAAGCAAAAAATAGAGACGCAGCATATACGCTACGTCTCTACACCCCACACCATATATCATATTATATTACTTCAACAATTTTTCCTGAATCAACTGCTTTAACTCCAGTTTTCCCATCGTGCCGATCATCATCTCACGGGGGCCGTCTAGCGGGCAAAACATCAAAGTGGGAATCGTTCGGATATTAAAGGCTGTCTCGAGTGCCTCCTCTTGATCTACATCCACCTTATAAATATAAATCTTCCCATCAAATTCTTTGGCAAACTCATCCAATATCGGGCTTAAGCGTTTGCAATAACCGCACCAAGGAGCGTGAAAATCTATGAGGCAAGGACGACTTCCTATATATTTCCAATCTTTGGGATTCGCCTCAAAATCACCGACATTGGCGATAAAACCATCTTTCGTTAAATCGATCACTACCATACTTCTCTATATTTTGATTTATAATATAACAAAGATAAGTATGAATAGGTTGCGGTATTTTTTATACTTTCGCGACATCGTTTTAACATACAGACAGAATGCTCACACTTGATAAAATTTATCAGGCATCATATGCCTTGAAGACAGTCATCAGACGCACTGATTTAATCAGCGCTCCCAATATCAATCCGGAATCCCATATTTTTCTAAAACCAGAGAACTTACAAGTAACCGGATCGTTTAAAGTGCGCGGCGCTTGTTTCAAGATCGCCCAGCTTACGGAAGAAGAGAAATCGCATGGCGTAGTGGCTTGCTCGGCGGGAAACCATGCCCAAGGTGTGGCATTAGCGGCTACCGCTCATGGTATCAAGTCCTTAATCTGCTTGCCCGATAACGCTCCTATCTCTAAAGTCGAGGCTACTAAATCTTATGGGGCAGATGTATGCCTTGTCGAAGGTGTTTACGATGACGCCTATAACAAGGCTTTACAATTGAAGGATGAGAAAGGATACACATTTATCCATCCGTTTGATGATGAGGATGTGATCGCCGGACAAGGGACCATCGGTTTGGAGTTATTGGAACAACTCCCGGAAGTAGAGGCCGTAATCATTCCGATCGGAGGGGGTGGGCTGATCTCTGGAGTCGCCTATGCCATCAAGAACTTGAACCCGAATATCAGAGTTTACGGAGTGCAAGCCAAAGGAGCGCCCAGCATGTTAAACTCTATCGAGCATGGGAAAATCGAACGCCTCGAAGGTGTCCGTACCATAGCCGACGGTATCGCCGTAAAAGAACCGGGAATACATACTTTCGATCTTTGCCAGCAATATGTGGACGAGATCGTATCCGTGACAGACGATGAGATTTCCACCGCTATCCTCGCGTTGATCGAGCAACATAAATTAATCGCCGAAGGGGCGGGTGCCGTAGCCGTGGCCGCCGCCATGTTTAATAAAGTACCCATCAAAGGGAAAAAAGTAATCTGTTTGATTTCCGGCGGAAATATCGACGTGAATATCCTTTCCCGGGTAATCGGACGTGGTTTGCAGAAATCCGGCCGCTCTTGTTCCATGACGATCGAATTGGTAGACAAACCCGGACAACTACAGCACGTATCTGAAATCATTGCCTCTACCGGCGCTAACGTAGTATCCGTATATCACGAGCGTGTCAGCCATACGGCTGATATCAATGGCTGTTATCTGCGGTTGGAGATGGAAACAAGAAATCAACAGCAAATTAATGAGATCCGGCAATTACTCACCGTTTCGGGATATAAGATAGTGGAAGGATAAACAATTCGCCCCAAAGCATACAACTGATTGACAAACCATTACTGTGCCACTACTTTCCATAGGCGTGGCACAGCCGTGCCATCCTAGTGGCACACTTGTGCCATCCTTATGGCATAGCTGTGCCATCACGGTGGCACAAGCGTGCCCTAAGAATGGCACAAGCTAAATATTAATATATTGTCTTAATGTATTCACATACTCCTCCATCGCCAAGCGTCCTTTGTCTGTGATCCGGCAAACCGTTCGGGGCTTCTTCCCGGCAAACCCCTTCTCGATCTCGATATAACCAGCTTCATTAAGTTTGTCCAATTGGACGCTGAGATTTCCCGCCGTAGCGTTCGTCTTCTCCTTGATATAGACAAACTCCGCCTCCTCCACCGATAGCAAGATAGACATGATCGCCAACCGGAGTTGTGAGTGCAATAAAGGATCTAGTTCTTTAAACATTGTTTTTTAGCTTTATTATTAAGAATATGCCCGGGAATAATCATCATTACCACAAATGAAAGGCCAAAATACAAATACCACAAGACCGTGACAGGACCATGATTTATCAAACTCATCAGCATGTAGATAACTAAGACGAAAGCAACTACCGGAGAGTAAATCATCCATTTCTCCCGCAAGATAATGCCATTTATCGACACCCCCAACCCACAATATAATAACGATAAAGGAAGCATTAATATAAAATTGACGGATTGTTCATAAAGCACGCAAAACGCCGCGATCAAGACGAACGTAAGTCCAAACATACAGCCAAACACTTGCCATACACTGGAGATCGTCTTATCCGTATAAGTCACCACGGCCGGCTCGCAACCTCTTTGCTTATATGAAATAACCGGTCCGACAGCAAACATGAGCATCCATCCCCAAGACCAAATATAATTTTGCGTATACACTATCAAAGAGGATATTACGACCGATAAGAGCACGGTAAAATACCCCCAATAAAGCAACACATTGCCACTCCCTACTTTCATATTTCGCTTGCTGGAGTTGATCATCTGAGTGATAATATCCAGACTTTCTTTTTCTGATAATTTTCTATCTTCCATAACTGTATTTATTTTATCTTGTTCTTCATCCAATGTGAAAATGTAAATACGTATCCAAAGATAAGGCCATTGGTATTTCTGAGCAACCTTTCGGTTATTATTTTTCATTCAGGCGACTCCGTTCGGAACCGATCTCAATCTTACTCTTCCTTACTTTCTTTCCGCTATTGAAATTCCATGTCAACGCAACCTTAAAGACCCTTCCTGTAAGTCCGTTTTCATAACGGGATGATGTTCGATAAACATCCAACGTACTGGCGTACTCATTGGCTTGGTTAAAGATATTATCGACTGAAACTGCCAACAATAGCTTATCATTCAAGAATTTCTTTCTCGCCATTACTCCAACCGTATGCCGGGGGGCGACCTCGCTATTACCGGAATATAGCCGGCTCGTTCCACTATACCGGGCCTCCACCGTAAAACCTGCCGGCAACGTAAAGGTAGCGATCGCATTGGCAAACCCTAAATAATGAGACGAAAAAGAAGACAATTCCGTCATCCGGATATCCTGCCGTACGCCTATGAAATTCCCTGTCAAGTTACACCAAGTAAAGGGTTGATACGGCAAGCTGACCGCTACAAACCAATGGTTTTCCCGATCGTGATTTTCATACGTGATATAGGATACATCGGGATTCGCCACATCTTGTTTACAGAACTCCCGGATCAAGTCGTGGTGCAAGTTTCCTCCTACAGTCACCGTATAACGATAATTATAAACCAACGTTACACTGAAACGATTGATATAAGTAGGACGCAGATAAGGATTCCCGATCTGATAACTATAGTCCGAACTCTGTATACGATTCGGATTCAAGGTATAGAACGGAGGACGTTCGATATTACGAGCATATTGCCCTACCAGCATCCACCTCTTGATGGGATCGAACGCATAGGTCACGTTCAAGTTCGGAAAAAGATCCAGATAATCCCGACTAAAATCCTCACTTCTATCCGACGTCTTGGAATATTCCGCACGTACCCCCGCAACGAACGACCAGTTCTTGATCTCCGTAGAGAAAGAGGCGTAAGCTCCTACAATGTTTTCATTATATCTCAAGGTATATCCATATTCCTCATTAGGAATCCAACTCCCACTAGAGTTTAAACCCTCGTACAAGGAATGATCATCCATCAACGTATAGGTATATTTAGCCCCGATTTTCAAAGACATTTTTTCACGCAAATTCTTTTGGAAAGAAATATCGGTTGTCGCCATATCATAATCCGCCGCCGCATGACTCCGGTAAACCGTATCACGGCTCCAATTAGATTGTTCATAACGGATCGTATGGAGATTATCCCCGGTTGATCGCTTATTTACGAAATCGGCTATGACCTTAAATATCGAGCCTTGTTCATCCATTTTACGTAAGTAATTGACCGTAGCGGAAAACGTGTTATAATCATCCTTCTGTCGATAATTCCCCGTACTCTTCATAGGATAAGAGTTCTTTACTAAATCCGTTTGACTCCAAGATGTTCCGTCCGAAGCTTGATTGATATATTCGATCTCAGCTCCGACACTATTCAGCGAATCGATCTCGAAAATAGCCCCGACACGTCCATTCCCATATTTGGAATCCGTATCATACAAAGATTGAGACACAAACTTATTCCCCACCGTTCCGTATTCCCTGTTGGAGTTCATCTCTCCTTTATCCCGGGGAGTAAAAGTACCCGATACCGCTCCATTCAAGCTCCATTTCCCGACACGTGCATTTACGGACGCCGATGGAATATACCCTTGTAAAGATGGAGACAATGACGTACCTAAAGATACATATCCTTGCATACCGTTATCCGGACGTTGCCGCAATGAGATCTTGATCACTCCACCCTTAGTTGAGGCCTCATACTCAACTCCCGCGATCGGTATTACCTCAATCCTTTTTATATCCTCCGATTTCAAAGACCGCAAATAAGCCAGTAGCTCCTCTCCCGTTAAACGAATCTCACGGTCATCCACAAACACCTTCGCCCCTTGCGCCCCATTAATCGAGATCGTTCCATCCGAGAGCCACACACCCGGTGCCTGCGATAATAATTCCGTACCATCCTTTCCGGCAGATGGCATGACCGACATGATAAAGCGGTCCGCCTTCCGCTCTATATTCTTCGCTCGAACAACGACTTCCCTCAGAACACGGTTCGATAGATCTAGAATCAAGGAATCCCGCCGTTTTATCGGTAAGATCAGCTCTTTCCGTAAAGGCTCGTATCCGAGACATTGAACAACAAGCCTATACTTCCCAGCCTCCGCCTCCATGCTAAAATCGCCATCACTATTGGCCACGGCACCCCCTACCTGTTTTTCTCCCGATAAAAGCACAGCGGTCGCATATTCCACGGCATTTCCCTCCGCATCGGAAACATGGGCTTTATAAACCGTTTGTCCCGAGATCTTTTGAGCACTACCCCCGCCTATCGCCAAAATCCAAAGCGATAGCAGTAAAAACCGTACCATGGCTCTATTGATTTACCGGATAATACAGTTTTAATTTGAAAGTCGCTTCCTTATCCTTCACCTCGCAACTTTTCAACGCATATCCTTCCGCAGGCCCTTTTCCTTCCAGCATATCCATTTGCCAATTCTCGTTCTCGTCATGGAATACGGACAGATCAAACTTTTCCCAATCCACGTTTTCCAGTCGGATCGTAACCTTTCCTTTCTCAGACTTCGCCATGCCATAAACAGGCTTGGTATCTTTTCCTGACTGAGCCATAACTAGGATATTCCCATGGTTACCACGTATATTTCCAATCTCTACAATAATAGTACGTGCCTCTATGCAACCACATACCAACATGAATAAAGATAATATGAATAAAACTCGTCTCATTTTAGTATCCTCCTCTTTATTATTATCACTGTTACTACAAACAAGTTTATTTTATAAACCTTCCATAGATAAAAAAATGCAAAGGAGCTGCGCATCACTCTTTGCACATCGCAAATATAGACAAGTTTATTTTATAAACCAAATAATATTATAAAATATTCCAATAAAAATTTGACTCTGCAAAATACAGCCAAAATCCCCCACTAACCCTCCTAGAAAACACGTACATGCTTTCAAAACAACTATTTTAAGTTTGAAACAAAGCAACTTTTTCGCTATATTGCACACATTTAGAATATATATGAACAGGACCAACATACAAATAACTAAAGATATGAACGAACGAATAATTGCTATACAAGCAGATATTACGACATTGGATGTAGACGCCATCGTAAATGCCGCAAACAATAGCTTATTGGGAGGTGGCGGCGTAGACGGTGCCATCCATTGGGCCGCCGGTCCGGAACTCCTTGACGAATGCCGGACTTTACAAGGATGCCCGACCGGAGAGGCGAAGATAACGAAAGGTTATCGATTGAAAGCCCGTCATGTCATACACACCGTCGGTCCCATCTACCGAAACGGACAACACGGAGAGCCGGAGCTACTGGAAAATTGTTATCGAAACTCCTTGCGATTGGCGAAAGAGAACAGACTGAGAACAATCGCTTTCCCATCAATAAGCACCGGCGTATATGGCTATCCTATCGAGGAGGCGGCACAGATAGCGATCCGCACGATCGATACCTTCCTAAAAGAGAATCCGGAAATCCAGCAAGTCACGATGTGCTGTTTCTCCGGATACGACAAATCGGTTTATACGAAAGCGCTGGAACAAATTACAACTCACGAGCCGTAATGTGGAAACACCCTTGCTTGCGTTCGTGCTTGATATAGCAACGATCCGCCCTGCGCAAATCACGAAGCACGGAGGCAAGCACCATTTTCAAGCGGTCCTTATCAATATTTAAGGTATCTTTCTCATCTATCTTAGTATAGCGTACCCATGATACATCGAACGTAGTTCCGTATTGGTGGGCAGAGTTGAGAGAAGAGTTCGTATTCCTTTTTCTCAATTTCTTGACATCGGCAACCGTACGGGTTACACTGGTTACCTTTATTTTATAAATGGAAGCATTCAAGTTTTTCAATGAGTCTTGGAAGTTTTTCCCGATATCCTCCAGCAGATTAGCGGCTTCCGGCACCAAATACGGAATAGAGTGCGTCAACTCCTCTACCTCGTAATAGTCATTCGTCTTGATCTCCACCATATCCCGGGAGGCGTGCTCCGCTCCTTCCCTCGAAGAGACAGGCTCTATGCCGATCTTCTTCGCAACGGACAAATGAACGTCATTCAAATCATTAAAATCACGATTATAGCTTCCATTGTACCAAATCTTCTTCAATTCACCTCTTTTCTCCTTACAAGAAGAAAAAGCCGTCGCCGACACGATCACGACCAGCAACAACATCACATTAAACACAGTCTTCATCTTCATTTCCTTCGTTTTGCCTGACAAACATACGGAAAAATCCGAAATTCCCCCTTAACTCCAATTAGTTTTTCTCTAAATGGTAGACGGACGGCTGAAAGATGTGTTCCCGTGAAATAAAACTTCTCCCTTTGCATCAATGGATAAAGAATATTACTAATTTTGTAACTTGATTCGAATAATAAAAAATAGCACATCTTTTTGAAGCGTAATTTAATAAAAGGAATAGCGGATGATTGAAAGAATTTATATTCTTGAAAGCGTAGACCCGGTAATTTTCTACGGTGTGAATAACTCTAATATGCAATTGATCAAGACATTGTTTCCGAAATTGCGTATCGTTGCCCGTGGAAATGTGATGAAAGTGATTGGAGATGAGGATGAGTCCGAGCTTTTTCTCAAGAAAATCCGTGAGGTGGAAAAATACTGTGAGGAGTTTAACTCGCTCTCCGAAGACGTGATTCTGGATATTATAAAAGGGAAAGGTCCCACGGTCGTGAAGCAGGAGAACCTGATCATCCACGGCATGAATGGCAAGCCGATTACCGCACGTACCGAGAATCAACAGTTATTGGTAAAGGCTTTCGAGAACAACGATCTGGTTTTCGCCACAGGACCCGCCGGTTCGGGTAAAACATTCGTCGCTATCGCCTTAGCCGTAAAAGCATTAAAGAATAAGGAAGTACGGAAGATCATCTTAAGCCGTCCCGCCGTGGAAGCCGGAGAAAAACTGGGTTTCTTGCCGGGTGAGATGAAAGATAAGCTAGATCCCTATCTGCAACCGCTTTACGATGCCTTGCAGGATATGATACCGGCAGCCAAGCTGAAGGAATATATGGAGAATAACGTGATACAGATCGCCCCGCTAGCGTTTATGCGCGGTCGTACCTTGAACGACGCCGTCATTATATTGGACGAGGCGCAAAACACGACGACGCATCAAATCAAGATGTTCTTGACCCGCTTGGGTATGAACGCCAAGATGATCGTCACCGGAGATGTCACGCAGATAGACCTTCCGCCTTCTACCACGTCCGGATTGATACAGGCCATGCAAATATTGAAGGGCGTAAACGGGATCGGTAAGATCGAGTTCACCAAGAAAGATATTGTCCGGCATAAACTTGTCCAACGAATCGTAGAGGCTTATGATAAGTTCGATGATAAACGGAAGAAAGAGATCAAAGAGGCAAAAGAGAAGAAAACGAATATAGACAACAACTAAAAGTAAGAGTCATGAAGAAGGCATTAGTTAAAACAGACTTCAATTTCCCGCGACAAAAGAGCGTATACCATGGGAAAGTACGCGACGTGTACAACATCAATGACGAGGTATTGGTAATGGTCGCTACAGACCGTATTTCCGCTTTCGATGTTATCTTGCCGGAAGGTATTCCTTACAAGGGACAAATGTTAAACCAGATCGCCGCCAAGTTCCTTGACGCTACGACTGATATTTGTCCGAACTGGAAAATGGCTACTCCGGACCCGATGGTAACGGTTGGCGTTCAATGCCAAGGTTTCCCGGTTGAGATGATCGTACGCGGTTATCTGTGCGGAAGCGCATGGCGTGCTTATAAGAGCGGTGTACGTGAGATCTGCGGCGTGAAACTACCGGAGGGTATGCGTGAGAACCAACGTTTCCCCGAACCCATCATCACCCCGACCACAAAGGCTGAGATCGGAGAGCATGATCAAGATATCTCTAAAGAGGAGATTCTCGCTAAAGGTTTGGTCTCTAAAGAGGACTACGAGGTTCTTGAGAAATATACGATGGCCTTGTTTAAACGCGGTACCGAGATCGCTAAGGAACGTGGCTTGATCTTGGTTGACACGAAATATGAGTTCGGTCATCGTGACGGCAAGATCTATTTGATCGACGAGATCCATACTCCGGATTCCTCCCGTTATTTCTACTCAGAAGGATACGAGGATCGTTTCGCCAAAGGGGAACCGCAGAAGCAACTTTCCAAGGAGTTCGTCCGCGAATGGTTGATGGAAAATGGCTTCCAAGGTAAATCCGGACAGAAAGTTCCTGAAATGACACCGGAGATCGTAGAAGGAATCAGCAACCGATATATCGAATTGTTCGAGCATATCACAGGGGAGACTTTCGTAAAAGGCGAGACTGATAACTTGCTGAACCGCATCGAGAAAAACGTTACTGAATATTTACAGAATAAATAAGATACCGCACATGACACAGTATGGTTCAGAGACAATACTTCCTTATAACAAAGAGGAACAAAAGGGCACGCAAGTCAAACGTATGTTCGACTCGATAGCCGAAACGTATGATCAACTCAACCATACTCTCTCATTTGGTATCGACAAGATATGGCGCAGGAAAGGGATCGCTTTCCTGCGTCCTTTCTCTCCTAAAACGATACTGGATATCGCTACCGGTACCGGAGACTTGGCTATCTCCATGTACAAAAAGCTGCGACCCGACCATATCGTCGGTGCCGACATCTCGTTAGGCATGATGGAAGTGGGACGGAAAAAAGTAGCTGCCGCCGGTTATTCGGAGCATATATCCTTCGAGCAACAGGACTGTACGGCCTTGACCTACGAGGAAAACTCGTTCGATGCCGTAACCGCCGCTTTCGGGGTTCGTAATTTTGAGAACATAGAGCAAGGTATCTCAGAGATGTACCGGGTGCTGAAACCCGGTGGACATATCATGATCTTGGAACTTTCCACACCGGAACATTTTCCCATGAGACAACTCTACCAGATCTATTCAAAGACCGTCATCCCCTTTATCGGACGTCTACTCTCTAAAGAAAAAGTCGCGTATAATTATTTGCCGGCTTCCATCAAGGTAGTTCCTCAGGGAAAGGTCATGACGGATTTACTCACCCGCCAAGGCTTCAAGCAGGCCCGTGTACGGACCTTTACCTTCGGGATCTGTTCATTATATACAGGATCTAAAGAATAAACAATAAAAAGGTTATGCAGAAATATGGCTTACTGGGATATCCCCTCGGACATTCGTTTTCTAAAACGTATTTCAACCAGAAGTTTGAGGCGGAGAAGATCGACGCTGAGTACTTGAATTTCGAGATTCCCTCTATCAAGGAGATTAAGAACGTAATCAAAGAAAACCCTGAACTTAACGGTTTAAACGTGACCATTCCTTATAAGGAACAAGTAATCCCATATTTAGACGATTTGGATGACGATGCCCGTCAGATCGGAGCGGTAAATGTCATCAAGTTCACAAAAGGTCTTTTCGGCAAACTTAAACTGAAAGGATATAACTCGGATATTATCGGATTCAAGCAATCGATTGATCCTTTATTGAAAGAAACGCACCGGAAAGCGTTGATCCTTGGTACGGGAGGGGCGTCAAAGGCAGTCTTCCATGGACTGAAACAGCTAGGTGTTGGTGCCACGCTGGTTTCTCGCAAACCGAAAGAATTTTGTATCACGTACGATGAGATTACTCCGAAGACCATGGAGCAATATACGGTGATCGTGAATACGACTCCCTTAGGCATGTTCCCGAATATAGACTCATGTCCGGATATCCCGTACGATTTACTTACGCCGAATCATCTATTGTATGATTTACTTTACAATCCGGATGAGACCCTTTTCATGAAGAAAGGAAAAGAAAAAGGCGCCGTCGTGAAAAATGGTCTGGAAATGCTTCTATTACAGGCTTTCGCCGCTTGGGAGATCTGGCAGAAATAGATCGAACGATATCTTTCCAACCACATGATTTGATGAAGCTAGCTTCGTGAGCCAATGAAGTTAGCTTCGTTAGTCAATGAAGTTAACTTCACAAGCGTATGAAGTTAACTTACTTCAACCAAGTCAATACATAGTCCGGTGTAACTTGATATGCCAACTCATATTCCCGGCATGCCTCGGTCCGGGTTTCTCGTCCCTTAAACGTCCCACTCGATAAATAAGGAAAAGGATTCACGTGAAGATGCTTTTGAAAGTCCACTCCTTCCTGCCCGATTATCTTGAACAAGGTTTCTTTGGCGCACCAATGGATTAATAGATGCTCGACCTCATGCTCCAGATCGATACCCGCCTCTTCCTCCGGATTCATAAAGCGACTTCGTATTTTCAAGATCCGGTCCGAACGATACTCGATATCGATCCCTGTCGGACGCTTATCCAAGATTACCGCCACATAATCTTTCGTATGAGATATACTTATATATAAAGGTACGCACGCAAGGAACGGGGCACCCGTAGAATGATAGTCAACCCTTGCCTCCTCTCCTAAAAGCTCTTTTAAAAGCACCCGGCTGGCGAAACGTTCCTGCCTCCGCTTCTCTGCCGATACCCGCTCCAAAAAAGAAGAATAGTCCGCTTTATGCTCAAGCATCCCCAAAAGCTCATCAGAGCTTTCTTCCATTTTCCAGACTCCATGCAGCGGCGAGAGTTGTTTATATAGCAAGGCCATATTATTCTTTCCAACTAAAAGTTTGTATAAGTTCTATGATATCTTCCCGGATATATTGGATAGCGGGAGCTAATGAATCCGCATTGGGTTTACAGTCAAAATACAAGGCCCCCCGGAAGAAATTCGATACACTATCTGTCAACAGGAATTGTATGGGAGAAGCCGATTCTCCATCCAGAAGAAACAACGAGCCATAAACGTTTGCGGCAGGGTTGGAATACGCTTTCTCCGATATCCGATTCTCCGACTTTATCAGGCGGGCGACGAAAGAGCGGCTTTCCGTTTCCACCGTCACCAAGGACGCGGGAGTAATTGGCAAATAGCTGCAATAAAGCTTAGCCTCTAACTCCGGATACGAGATATTCAAGCCCGTAACACCCTTCTTTTGATCCGGAACCTCTATGACCGCAGTCTGAGAGACATCAAAATTAAAAGGCAGGTAACTGAGATCAAGCGGTTTATACTGTGCCTTCGAAGGTTCAATACGAACATAGCCCCGTGGCTTCGGCGTATATTCCACACACGAAATACAGCATATCCCTAAAAACAGAGAACCTCCTATGACAGCAGCTATCCATTTCATAAACATTTACTTCGTATCTTTCCCATTCTCATCATTCCCTGTATCTTCAAGGATACGGTTAAATTTAACCTTTAATATCCTCCTGTTATCCACTTCCAGCACTTGGAAACGATATTCCTTAAAATCTATAATCTCCCTACGGCGTGGAAAATCCCCTTTTATCTCCAACAAAAGACCGGCCAAAGTTTCCACTTCTTCCGTCAATTTACCAAAATCTGAGGGATCGGCATCGATAACCCGGAAGAAATCCGTCAATAATATCTTTGCCTCAAAGATCAAGCTACCGTCTGCTAAACGGATGAATTGTTGCTCATCCTCATCATACTCATCGGAGATCTCTCCAACAATTTCCTCTAGGATATCTTCCATCGTCACGATACCGGAGGTACCGCCAAACTCATCGACCACGATCGCCATATGAATTTTATTGGTACGGAACTCTTCCAGCAAATCATCGATCTTCTTGGTTTCCGGCACGAAATAGGCCGGTCGGATCAAGCTCTGCCAACGGAATGTATCGGGCTTGTCAATATAGGGCAATAAGTCCTTGATATATAAGATACCTTTTATATTATCCTCAGTCTCGGAATATACCGGAATACGCGAATAGCCGGATTTGATAATAAAATCAACCACCTCACGGAAACTGATCTTGATCTCGATATCTTCCATATCCAGACGAGGAGTCATGATCTCATCAGCGGTCTTATTATAAAACTTGATAATCTCCGCCAGCATCTCCTTCTCCTCCGGGATCTCGGTAGAGGTTAGCTCTAACGCTTTAGAAAGCTCATCTACAGAGATATCATATTTCTTTTTCGCTAACGCTTTATTGATGACCGATGTGGAATTAACCAAGATTTTCGAGAATGGGCGGCAGAAGCGTTCCAAACCACTTAATACGGAGGCTGAAAAACGAACAAAACGCAAAGAATTCTTCTGTGCGTAAATCTTAGGCATGATCTCCCCAAAAAGTAAAAGCAAGAAAGTCAAGAGAATCGTCTCAAGCACAAAGCCTAGAAGAGGAGCGGCCGAGAAATTAATCCAAGCGTTAATCGCATAGGTACACAGCATAACGACCGCCACATTTACAAAATTATTAGCGATCAATATAGATGCCAATAGATACTCCGAACGTTCAAGGAGACGTTTGATAACAGGATCTGCCGGGCGATTCTCTTCCCCGATCTCATTTAGGTCACCCGGGGTTAGAGAAAAGAATGCCACTTCAGAGGCCGACACGAAGCCGGAAACAAACAGCAGTAAAAAAGCGAGGCTTAATGCGATCACAGGACCCGCTGTCAGCGCCTGCACCGTTACGTTTTCAAATAAGCCCCATAAATAATAGTCCGAGTCCAAGGGAAACAGTATTAGTTAAACAATATCAGAACGGGAGATCATCCGCGTCACTGGATTCTGAGAATGCGCTAGGCTGCGAGGCGGCTGGCTGTTGATAAGCGGTATTTGGCGCCGTGGTCGGTTGAGCCGGTTGTCCTTGTCCCACATTGGGCTGCATACTACCGCCTTGTGCAGTCGTATTTCCACCATCGGCCGGACGGGAACCCGTGCTGTAAAACTCGATACGATCCGCATGGATCTCCGTAACATATCGTTTCACGCCGCTTTGGTCATCATAATTACGAGTACGAATCTTGCCTTCCACATATACACCGGAACCTTTACGTACCCATTTTTCCACGAAAGGAACCAAATCCCGACGAACTACGATATTATGCCACTCCGTACGTTCCGGAACCACCGTTCCATTTGCCAACGTATACCCACGTTCCGAGGTTGCCAGCGGGAAATTAGCGACAGCGGCACCACTGTCAAAATAGCGAACGTCAGGATCTTTGCCTACGTTGCCGATCAATATAACCTTATTCAATGACATAATTCAAATTCTTAATAACCATACAAAGAAACACAAATTCAATCATTCTCACAAGTTTCCGTTTAATTTCTCTAAATAAATATGTATCAGCCGGGGAACGGCATACTTCTCAATATCCCGACAAGGCAGAGAGAGGTAATTCCCCAAGGATTCCGGAACCTGCTCTATCTCTATTTGATAGAAAGAAGCGTATAAAATTTGATGGGAGAGCGTATGCTTTACATTCGATAACCCTTGGGTGATACTCAATTTTCCAGCATCTCCCAATAGGTTACGGAAGGCTTGCGTCTCACACAAACCGGAAAAATCCATCGCATGATCCGTCTCGATCAATGGAAATTCATACAAACCGGTCCAGATATCCTTCCCCGTCCGTCTGTTCATCCAAGTTTGTTCTTTATATATAATGTATAGATAGTGGAAATAACGATCCCTTGTCTTCGTCTTATTTTGTTTCACCGGATAAGCTTGCACATTGCCGGAAGCGAACGCCACGCATTTATCTTTTAGCGGGCACACCCCGCAGTCCGGGTTTTGAGGAACACATTGCAAAGCACCCAATTCCATGATCGCCTGATTATGCGTCCCTGCGTTCTTAGGGTCCAAGATCATTCCGGCCAGTTCCGCAAATTGCTTTTTACCCTTCGTGGTGTCGATCGGCGTATCTACGGCAAACAAACGGGAAAGTACCCGGTACACATTTCCATCCACGACCGGACACGGTTGGTTCCAAGCAAAGGAGACGATCGCCGCCGCCGTATACTCCCCGATACCTTTCAAGGATAATACCTCTTTATAATTCTCCGGGAAAACCCCGTTAAACCGCTCCATGATAGATTTAGCCGCCGCATGTAAGTTACGAGCCCGGCTATAATACCCCAAGCCCTGCCAATATTTCAGCACCTCATCCTCTTCCGCCACCGCTAGAGATGCCACATCCGGGAAACGTTCGGTAAAACGCAAAAAATACTCCAATCCCTGTACAACCCGGGTTTGTTGCAATATAATCTCCGATATCCAGATGATATAAGGGTCTCTCGTTTCCCTCCAAGGAAGCTCTCTTTTATAGGTTTCATACCACTCAACCAATATCCGGCTGATTTCTAACTCACTTTCATACTGTAACATAACTGCTCCCTTTCTCACTTTTCAACATCATAACTATTTGATTACCGCAAACATACATATATATTACGAATCGAGAAGAATCTTTTTATTTAAAAATTGAAGCTCAATTCTTTTTCCACTTAAATAAAAAGCTATATATTTGCATTCCAAAAAATTAATAGGTCAAAATCAATTAATTAATTTATAGACATGACTAAAGCAGATATTGTTAGCGAGATTTCAAAAAGCACTGGTATCGACAAACAGACAGTGCTAGCAAGCGTTGAGTCCTTCATGGATATCGTAAAAAGTTCTTTAGCCCAAGGCGAAAACGTTTACTTGAGAGGTTTCGGAAGTTTCGTTATTAAGAAGAGAGCTCAAAAGACAGCTCGTAATATTTCAAAAAATACTACGATCATCATCCCGGAACACAACATTCCGTCATTCAAGCCGGCTAAGACTTTTATTGGTGAAGTTAAGTAATTAATTATTATACGTTTAATTTAAAATTTTAAAGCGATGCCTAGCGGAAAGAAAAGAAAAAGACATAAAATGTCTACGCACAAGCGCAAAAAGAGACTGAAGAAGAATAGACATAAGAAGAAATAAGTCTATCTAACGAACTCTAAAGAACAAACTTAATAAGTGACCTTTTAAGTTTGTTCTTTGCGTATTTTATAAGGTCTGATCTTAAAAACACATCTTAAGTGATTAGTGAATTAGTAGTTGATGTACAGCCCAAAGAGGTATCTATCGCCGTCTTGGAGGACAAGAGCCTTGTGGAGCTCCAAAAGGAGGCCCGCAACGTCTCGTTCGCTGTTGGTGATATCTATCTAGGTAAGGTTAAGAAACTGATGCCGGGCTTAAACGCTGCGTTCATTGATGTCGGTTACAAAAAGGATGCGTTTCTTCACTATTTGGACTTAGGTCCTAACTTCAACACCCAACAGAAATATTTAAAGCAATTGCTGAGCGATCCCAAAAAGGCGCCGGTACTGTCGAAAACTCAGATTCTACCGGAGATCGAAAAGAACGGGAGTATTAGCGACGTGCTGAAAGTAGGACAAGAGGTGTTGGTTCAAATTGCTAAAGAGCCTATCTCGACGAAAGGTCCCCGATTGACTTCCGAGCTTTCTTTTGCCGGAAGATATATCGTGCTGATACCGTTCGCCGATAAAGTATCTGTCTCCACCAAAATTAAATCAAGCGAGGAACGAGCCCGTTTGCGCCAGTTAATCCAAAGTATCAAACCGAAGAATTTCAGTGTTATCGTACGGACATCCTCGGAGGGCAAGCGTGTCGCAGAGCTTGATCATGAATTGAAGACATTGATGAAACGATGGGAAGATAATATCGTGAAGGTGCCTAAACTCAAAGCTCCGGCTATTATTTATGAGGAAACGGCACGTACCGTAGCTTTGCTTCGGGATATATTCAACCCCTCTTTCCAAAATATTTATGTAAATGACAAGGAGGTCTATAATAATGTCCGCGACTATGTAAGCTTGATCGCACCGGGACGGGAAGAAATCGTACAGTTATATACGGGAGAGCTTCCTATCTTCGACAACTTTGCGGTCACCAAGCAAATCAAGTCGCTATTCGGACGAACTGTCACTTACAAGAGTGGAGCTTACTTGATTATCGAGCACACGGAAGCTATGCACGTTATCGACGTGAACAGCGGGAACCGTTCCAAAGGCAGCGATGCCCAAGAGAAGACAGCTATCGACGTAAATATAGCCGCCGCCGATGAGATCGCCCGTCAGCTCCGCTTACGAGACATGGGAGGTATCATCGTCATAGACTTTATCGATATGGCAGAGGCTGCCAACCGGCAAAAGCTATTTGAACACATGACAAAGGCAATGGCAAATGACCGGGCTAAACACAATATCCTTCCTCTTAGTAAGTTTGGCTTGATGCAGATTACCCGTCAGCGGGTACGTCCGGCAATGGACGTGGATACGTCAGAAGACTGCCCATCCTGTTTCGGAACAGGAACGGTTAAGCCTTCCATCCTGTTTACCGACAGCCTGGAAGAAAAAATAGATTGCTTAGTAAACAAACATCACGTGAAGAAATTCACCCTGCATGTACATCCGTATGTCGCAGCGTATGTGAACAAGGGGTTGTTCCCCTTGAGCATGAAGTGGAAAATGAAGTACACACATGGTTTAAAAGTTATTCCCAATCAAAGTCTCGCCTTTCTTGAATACAAATTCTTTGATGCCGACAAGAATGAGCTTGACATGAAAGAAGAAAAGGAAATAATCAACAAATAACAAGAGAAGCCCCGGGCCTATTAAAACGGTTCCGGGGCTTTCTGTATTCTGCCAAACCGCCAAAATGTCACGATTCATGACACGTATTATTTATTTTCAAACCCAAACTTCTTTGGCACGGCATTTGTTGAATACTATGTGAATCCTTTAAACAAGGAGGATGACGGACGATGAATAATAACAATTAAAATATTTACAATCATGGGAAAGATTATTGGAATCGACTTAGGAACAACCAACTCTTGTGTTGCCGTATTGGAAGGTAACGAACCGGTTGTTATCGCGAACAGCGAAGGTAAAAGAACAACACCTTCAATCGTAGCTTTCGTAGAAGGCGGCGAGCGTAAGGTAGGTGATCCCGCAAAACGTCAGGCTATCACCAATCCTGAAAAGACTATATTCTCTATCAAACGTTTCATGGGTGAAACTTATGACCAAGTACAAAAGGAAATCAATCGCGTTCCTTATAAAGTAGTGCGTGGTGATAACAACACTCCTCGTGTAGATATCGAAGGACGTTTGTATACTCCGCAGGAAATCTCAGCGATGATCCTGCAGAAAATGAAAAAGACAGCTGAGGATTATTTGGGACAGGAAGTAACGGAAGCCGTTATCACAGTACCTGCTTACTTTAGTGACGCTCAACGTCAGGCTACGAAAGAGGCTGGTGAGATCGCAGGTTTAACCGTACGCCGTATCGTAAACGAACCGACTGCCGCTTCTTTAGCTTATGGTTTGGATAAGACGAACAAAGACATGAAGATCGCCGTATTCGACTTAGGTGGTGGTACATTCGATATCTCCATCCTTGAGTTAGGTGACGGCGTATTCGAGGTAAAATCAACAAACGGTGATACTCACCTAGGTGGTGATGACTTCGACCACGTAATCATCGACTGGTTGGCTGAAGAATTCGAACGAGAGGAAGGCGTAGACTTACGTAAAGACCCGATGGCTTTACAACGTTTAAAAGAAGCTGCCGAGAAAGCGAAGATCGAGTTGTCAAGTACGACTAGCACGGAGATCAACTTGCCGTATATCATGCCGGTAAACGGTATTCCAAAGCACTTGGTTAAGACTTTGACTCGTGCTAAATTCGAACAATTGGCTGACGGTCTGATCCAAGCATGTATCGAACCGTGCCGTCAATCCTTGAAAGACGCAGGTTTATCAACTTCTGATATCGACGAAGTGATCTTGGTAGGTGGTTCTACTCGTATCCCGGCTGTACAGGCTATCGTTGAGAAATTCTTCGGTAAAGCTCCGTCTAAGGGCGTTAACCCGGATGAAGTAGTAGCCGTAGGCGCAGCGATCCAAGGTGGTGTATTGACAGGTGAGGTTAAAGACGTATTGCTGTTGGATGTTACTCCGCTGTCTTTAGGTATTGAGACAATGGGTGGTGTAATGACTAAATTGATCGAGTCTAACACGACCATCCCGACCAAGAAGTCCGAGACATTTACGACTGCCGTAGACAATCAGCCTTCTGTTGAGATCCACATCTTGCAAGGTGAGCGTTCTTTGGCTAAAGATAACAAGTCTATCGGTCGTTTCCACCTAGATGGAATACCTGCCGCACAACGTGGTGTCCCTCAGATCGAGGTTACATTCGATATCGACGCCAACGGTATCTTGAACGTATCCGCCAAGGATAAAGGAACCGGTAAAGTACAAAGTATCCGTATCGAGGCTTCCAGCGGTTTGAGCGATGATGAGGTTAAGCGTATGAAAGAAGAGGCTGCCGCAAACGCAGAGGCCGATAAGAAAGAGAAAGAGCGTATCGATAAATTGAATCAAGCGGATAGCATGATCTTCCAGACCGAGAAACAATTGAAAGATCTTGGCGACAAGCTTCCGGCAGACAAGAAAGCTCCGATCGAAGGTGCCTTGAACAAATTGAAAGAAGCTCATAAGGCTCAGGATATCGCAGGTATCGATGCTGCTATGGCAGAATTGAACAGCGTATTCCAAGCAGCTAGCCAAGAAATGTACAACGCTCAAGGTGGCGGCGCTCAAGGCGGTCCGCAAGCAGATCCTAACTTCGGTGGTCAACAAGCTGGCGGTAATGCAGGTAGCAGCAACAACAGCAAAGACGGTAACGTTACGGACGTTGACTTTGAGGAGGTTAAGTAAGTATAGATAACTACCGAAAGGTATAGATAGATAAATCCGCATAGCTCAATGAGTTATGCGGATTTTCTTTTTAGTTAAACTTTGTATTTCTTTCGTTATATTCGGATATTAGCTGTATTTTTGTGCCATATCTGTACCAACACTTATTGGTAGATAATGTGACACTTAATAATATTAGTAATAATAAAACAGAACTGTATGGGTGCAGCAAAGTTTGAGATAACAAGAAAATGCAAGATTTGCGGTGAGCCATTCGTCGCAAAGACCATCACGTCTTGGTATTGCTCATCAAGATGTTCTAAAGTTGCATTTAAACGCAGAAAAGATGAAGAGAAAAGAAATGAGCGTTTGGATGCCATAGCCAAAGCTATCCCAAAAGACCAGGAATACATAACTGTACCTGAAGCATATTCCATGTTTGGCATCAGCAAGGAAACGCTTTATCGTTTAATACGCAAGGGTGTTATTCCAAGTGTGAATGTCGGGCAACGTCAAACACGGGTAAGTAAAGAAACGCTTATGGAAATGTACCCTCTAAGGAAGAGCTTGCTTAAGAAGCAGCCCAAGCCCATTCCCAAGCTGTATAGTTTGGAACCAAAGGATTGCTACACGATACAGCAAGCGTGTGAGAAATATCATATGAATGATAGTACACTCTATCTTCAAATCAGAAAGTTTTCAATTCCGACTCGGCAAATCGGCAATTTCGTATATGTACCCAAAAAAGAAATAGACAATCTCTATAAATAAGCATCCCTATGAAGAAATCTCTATCCCACACCCGTGTTTCCGTGAAACTTCGCAAGGCAGAGTTTCGCAAGGAATGGTATCTTTACATAGAGTCATATCCAGTTATCTGCAAAAACGGTGGCAAGCCACAGCGAGTGCGCGAGTATGTCAACCGTACTATAACCACTCCGATATGGGACAAAAGCAGAACTGCAAGAACAGCTTCTGACGGAAGTGTAACATATAAGCCGAAACGTGATGTCAATGGTGTCATCCTCTGCAAGTCGGAGCTTGACCAAGAATCATGCATCTATGCAGATAAGGTCAGGGCTATTAGACAAAAGGAATATGATACCATAGGACTTTACTCTGAATCAGAAGCCTCTTTATTGGAACAGAAAGAAAAATCGCAATGTGATTTCATTACCTATTTCAAGAGTATAATAGATATTCGGCACAGGAATAGTTCTGACTCTATTATCGTAAATTGGAATCGTGTATATGCACTGATGCTCATCTTTACCGACAATCAGCCTATGATCTTTGCCAACATAGACACAAAGCTGGTTGAGGATTTTAGGTTGTTCCTGTTGGATGCTCCACAAGGGGGCAACAAGAAAGGTACAATCTCACAAAATACGGCTTCCACTTATTTCGCAATATTCAAGGCTGGATTAAAGCAAGCGTTTGTTGATGGATATTTTGTATCTGATATTGCAGCTAAGATAAAAGGTATAAAAGAGAAAGAGGCAAGAAGGGAGCATCTTACCTTAGAGGAACTTAACCGATTGGTTTGTACACCATGCGATAATGCCACTATCAAACGTGCAGCCCTATTCTCTGCTTTGACAGGTCTTCGACATTGCGACATTATGAAAATGACATGGAAGGAGTTGACAAAGGAAGGTATTCACTATCGCATCAACTTCGACCAAAAGAAGACAAAGGGCGTTGAGTACATGCCTATTTCTGAGCAAGCGTATGATCTATGTGGAGAACCCGGGCATCCTGACCAATTAGTATTTGAAGGTCTGCCTGCCCCATCCTGGATTTCCAAACCTTTGTCAAGATGGATTGAAGCATCTGGAATCACTAAGCATATCACTTTCCATTGCTTCCGCCATACTTATGCTACGCTCCAGCTGAGCAATGGCACAGACATTTTCACGGTAAGTAAGATGTTGGGACATACCAATGTTCGTACAACGCAGAGATACACAAAAGTTGTAGATGAAAAGAAAGAGAATGCAGCCGATGCAATCAAGATAGATTTGGCTGCTATCAAGTAACATATTCACCTGTATTATATATGGCAAACATAATTGAAGAAATATTCAAGCGTTTACAAAGAGTAAACCATATCATAGCATCACGGACAAATGTATCAGACATTACATTTGCCGATGCTTGTGTGATAGCACAATTCTATCACGATTATCAGAACACCAACGGCATCATTGATGATGTTGAGAATTTGGCACGTCAAGACGGAAAATCCCTCTATGAAAGCGCTATAGGCTTAAAGAAGGAGGTGGATAAGTTTGTCTCTCTTGATTTGAGTGCTTGGAACGCATTGGACTTCATAAATATGGAGCAGTCTCACTTGAAAGAATATAAAGAGAGATGGGATGCGGCCAAAGATAAAGCAACGAATCTGTGGAGAAAGTATCAAACTGAAAGTAACAGACTTGATATGATGGATTTTAATTCAGAGGACTTCAAGACATTGGATGCACAGTGCGACAATATAAAGTTGGCATACGATGAAGCGCATAGGCAAGGAGAAGAACTATATGGCATATATAGGCAGGAGCAATTGAAGTGTGGACAGGTGCATTATTTTGAGATGCAATTTCTGGAGTTGCTGATTCGTAAAATATCAAAATTAGTAGATGTCATCCTAAAAAATGGAGAATACTTGGAGAAGGAGGTATAGACATGATTGATAAATCTTTAATACTGAAAGAAATAGCTCAGTTGAGGGATATTGTCGACCTTGGCGTTTGTGTAGGGGTTTATCAGACCTGTAATGGCAAGCAGTTCAAGCACATGCCCGCAAGCGACTTCATCAATTTTTTGAATCTCAAATTAGATAAAGCCAAAGTCCATCCACTGCCTCGACAAAAACAACGTATTTGCTATATGTTGTTTGCTGTTTCACACACCATAGCTTTGTCAGATTCCCCAAAGCATTGGATTGAAAGTATGTTGGAACTATGCGATATATCTCCAGAGTATTACGACAAACATCATAAAGATTTCCTTAGTGTTGGAGTTTCGGAAAAGAACAAAGAATACAAAGAAATAATAGATGAATCCATAAAAAGGAGTTACTAAGTGTGGATATCCCCACCATTCCACGCTTTTCCACAAAACATACACTGTTTAACTATTGGCAGATGCGTTATTCACTTATTATCAAGTGAATAGCGCATCTGTCATTTTTATATCCCCACAAAGCCCCACGTATTGCCACACAAACGTAAATGTACCTTTGCACACAGAAACAAATATTGATAAATATGCAACAAGAAAACATCACGTTTAATGACATGCCTCAGATGTTGGCTGTCATGTATGCCAAACTTAATGAGTTGGGTGATAAGGTGGACAAACTGATACCACCAAAGAAGAGTGAAGAACAGCAATGGTTCAATGTAGCTGATCTCATAGAGTTTTTGCCTACTCACCCGGCAGAACAGACCATTTATGGTTGGACGAGTGCAAGAAAAATACCATTTCATAAAAAGGGAAAGAGTATCATATTCAACAAGAAAGAAATTGAGGAGTGGTTAAGAGAAGGTACTTATCGAAAATCGGAAGCAGATTTGGAGAACGAAGCCATGGCTTTTATAAACAACAAGCGTTATGGAAGGAAATAAGGAAGAATATATCAGAGTGGGTACTTGTCTGTACAAGATTGCCCAACAACCTTTAGCTAATGGTACTTGCACATTGCGTCGCATCCCATGGAGCTTTGGTACTATCCGACAGGATTATGGCAAGAACAATACGCCACCAATTCGGAAATATGACGGTTTTTGTACTGTACCCAGCCATACCGATTATCATAAAGAGATTGGCGGTTTCTACAATTTGTATGAGCCCATTGACCACATACCATCAGAAGGAGAGTTTCCAGACATTATGAAGCTGATACACCATATCTTTGGTGAACAATTTGAGTTAGGGATGGATTACATGCAGTTGCTCTATGCCAAACCTACGCAGAAGTTACCAATATTACTATTGGTATCAGAAGAGCGCAATACAGGCAAGACTACTTTCTTGAATTTTCTCAAGGCGGTGTTTGAAGACAATGTAACTTTCAATACCAATGAGGACTTTCGAAGCCAATTTAATGCGGATTGGGCAGGTAAGTTACTTATTGTTGTTGACGAGGTGCTGCTATGCCGACGAGAAGACTCAGAACGCCTAAAGAATTTGAGCACAGCACAGACATACAAGGTTGAAGCTAAAGGTAAGGACAGACAAGAAGTGAATTTCTTCGCCAAGTTCGTCTTGTGCTCCAATAATGAGCTTTTCCCAGTTATCATTGATACAGGAGAGACACGTTATTGGGTGCGTAAGATAATGCCGTTGGAAAGCGATGATACGAACTTCTTGCAGAAGTTGAAAGCGCAAATTCCAGCTTTCTTGTATTACTTGCAACATCGGGCACTATATAGCACTAAAGAGAGTCGTATGTGGTTCAATCCAACGCTTATTCATACGGATGCTTTGGAACGCATCATGCAATGCAACCGCAACCATACGGAGATTGATCTCGTAGAGTTATTGCGCAGCATTATGGAATGTCAGAAAGTGGACAAGGTTTCATTTATACCACAAGACCTGCTGCCATTGCTTTCGATTAATGGGGTAAAGGTGGAATTGTGGCATATTCGCAAAGTAGTGAAGGAGTTATGGCGTTTGAAGCCGGCTCCAAATGCACTTTCATATACGACATACCAATACGACTACTCTAAGCCAACAAAATTTGGTGCAGTGAGTCGGGTGGGACGTTATTATACTGTGACTAAGGAGTTCATAGAATCATTAAACATATAATCTCTGTTGATTTGTTGAAATGATGAAAAGAAGAACATATACATTGTGGCATAAGCATTTACGGCTCAACAATATGGTCAACAGTAGCTCAACGATTTTCTCTTTTCATCATCCTAACTCAACAATTCAACAACTCAACAACAAATTAACGATGAATACATTCGATAATAAGCATATACAAATAGCAGATTTCCTTGCAGAAAAAGGTTATCTGCCGATTTCAAAGAAAGGGACTAATTGGTGGTATCTGTCACCATTGCATAATGAGAATACTGCATCTTTCAAGGTTAATGTGGATAAAAATGTGTGGTATGATTTTGGTTTGGGTAAAGGTGGTGGACTTGCTACTTTGGTCAATTTACTGTACCATCCAAATAACTTTCAGAATTATCTTCATCATCTTAGCGGCATTAGGACTTCGTTTCCCTCAACTCCCAAAACGACAAGGGAAGGCTCTGAAACTTTCAGCAATGTTGAAGTAAAGAGTTTGGGTAATTCTGCCCTGTTGAGATACCTCGGAAAACGTAGTATTGCTCAGCAAGTGGCAAGCCAATATTGCAAGGAGGTACATTACCGAAACCACGACAAGAATTACTTTGCCGTAGGTTTTCCTAACCGCTCTGGAGGTTACGAGATTCGTAATGCTTACTTCAAGGGGTGCATCTCACCAAAAGACATTTCGGTCATATCCAAAGGCAACAAAGATTGTCATGTGTTTGAAGGATTCATCGACTTCTTGTCCTATGTGGTATTACATGGAGACTGCGATGCCATTGTCCTTAATTCAGTTATCAATGTTCCCAAGTCAATAGACTACTTGAACAGATATGACACCGTCTATTGTCATTTGGACAACGACAAAGCTGGACACGATGCCACAGAACAAATCAGGATTTTGTGCAAGGGCAATGTGATAGATGCTTCTGAGGAATATGGAGAAGCTAAAGACTTGAACGAGTTCCTTTGTAAAAGGATGAATAGTCAAGGGCTTGTTCTGAGTTGTGGTTTCAAGCGGTAAATTAGGTTTCTACAATAGTCAAAAACAAGTGTAATCATTTAGGGAAGTTCTTTCGGGAGCAAGTTTGTGTTTTCGATATACGAAAACTATTCCAATCGGTATACCCGATTGTGCTATTGCCTTTGCCTATCAAGCATATGGCAAAGGTCAATACCTATTGAGAAACTTGCCCCTCAAGAACTGAAATAAGAAAGAATTAAATATAATGGCAAAACATGTTATCAACAATCCAGGAGGGCGCAAGCCTCTCCCTGAAGAGGAAAAGTATGGCAAGCCCATACCAGTTCGTTTCACACCAAAACAGTTTATCCGTATCAAACGTAAGGCTGGAGAGATGCCCATAAGTACCTACATTCGTGAAGGCGCACTTCATGCCATCGTGCGCCAACCTGTTTCGAAGGAGTTGATGAAAGAGATAAGAGGTTTGAATAATCTTGGAACGAATATCAATACCTTGGTTAAGCTTGCTTACCAAGCAGGGCTTATGACCATTGCAGACAAAGCCAACGAAGCCCTTGATGGAGTCAATGCTATTCTCCATCAAGCTCGTCTCAAAATCAAAGAGAAAGAAGACAATGACGAATCAAAAAATCAAAGTTAAACTACAAAATACGACAGCGTATGTATGGCAAAATTCTTCATGGAGCATCATTTGGAGGACTTATCAACTACATTAACGACCCACGCAAAAATGCGATATTGGTTGCTTCAAGCGACGGAATCAATCTCACGAATAACCAAACCATAACAGATAGTTTCTTGATGCAGGCAGGTTTGAGTGCTCGAACCAAGAAACCTGTAGGACACTTTATCTTATCGTTTTCACCCCATGATGCGCTACGTATTAATGACAATCTGTTAGGGCAAATAGTGAACGATTACTTGAAGCGCATGGGATATGACGACAATCAATTTGTTGCATTCCGTCATTTCGACAAAGAACACCCACATGTTCATATCATGGTAAATCGAGTAAACTTTAAAGGCAAATGCACCAAAGACTCACATGAGAAAGATAAGAACATAAAAGTGTGTAAGGAATTGACTGAGCAATATGGCTTATTTATCGCAAGAGGAAAAGAGGCTATCAAAGAAAGAAGACTTCGCTCAATGGATGCCATCCGTTATCAGATGTTGCATCGAGTAAGCGAATCGTTGCAAGTCTCTCGAAGTTGGAAAGAATTTGAGAATGAATTGTCAAAAGCAGGAATCCGTTTGCGCTTCCGATATAATACTAAGACAAACGGTATAGAAGGAATATCTTTCACTCTTGCCAAGGAAAATATCAGCAGCAAGTTGAAACATGACATCTCTTATAGTGGCAAGCAATTGGATTCATCACTCACTCTTGCATGTATTTGCAAGAAGCTTGGCAACCCTATTGCTATTGTCCATGAACAGGCAAGAGACATGTATGACGATGCTCGGCAAGAATGGTACGACACCCATAATGCCTACGAGGTAAGAGATATAGACAGAGTGTTCCCTGATTTCGATTTACGTTTCCCCTGGCAAGCCCAAGCAAGAATGTATGATGCCCCGCAGATGTGTGGCAACGAACAGACTTTGGAACAAGACTTCTTTGATGAATTGTACCAAACAGCAGATGACGTTTCCAATATAGGCAAAGGAGCGATTCAAGTAGGACTCATTTCCCTTGGAGCAATTCTCTTTCCTCCATATCAACCTGCCATATCTGCAGGTGGTGGAGGCACGTCTTCTAAACTTGGTTGGGGAGATGATGACAAATACAAGAAAAAATATAGCAGTAGAAGTCGCAGCTTCGGAAGAGGCAGAAGTTAATCAAACTTATAAACATCAATAATATGGCTAAATCAAATGAACAGTTGGAGGATATACTTGATGACTTGTCTGTTATCAAAAACAATAATGTCGCAACAGAACAGAGACTTGGTAATATCGAAAATCTATTGGCGAAGTTGGCAGCGAAAGAGGAGGTCGCACCAATAACGCCTGTTGCAAGCACCTCAGCAGCCTCCTTTCCTTATGACGAGATAAAAAGTGCTGTTCACGAAGAAATGGATAGTTACTTTAACGCTATGTCTGATTCTGCAGAACTTCTATCGGATAAGACCCTCAAACGCCTGGGGACCATCTTCATTGAACTGTATGTTGAAGAAATTGATAAATACTTGGAAAAAGACGAAAAGGAAAGAAAGTGCAAACGTAATGTGTATCTGCAAAAGCGAAAAGCGCAAGGCTTAATGACAATTGAGCAAGTAGCAGAATGGGCTCCACAATATTCGTTAGAAATCCAACGGACAATCCGTTACATCGGAATGAAAATCATTGATGAGAATGAATCTGTAGAAAAAGCACATGCGATTTTGAAGATATGGGGCGATGCTTTGCAAACCATCACAAGTCCTAAAACATCTCCTCCACCTACGTTGAAATCGTGGTGGCTCTACAGGTGGAACAGATTCAAACAAAGGACTGACAAATGGAGATTGCTCCAATGGTATCTTGTCATTCTTGGCATTATCGCCTGTGTTCTCTTTTCATCTCTATATCAAAATTGGGTTATGGATCTTGACAGAACTAACCGAATTTTCTACAAGAAGGTTATCATTGATGAAAAGAGAAAGAAGAATTATCAAGAGTTGGATTCACTTATCCACTCGGATTCATTCTTCAAAACATATTGGAACTTAAACAATTAAAGTACGCACGTTCCCCCATAATATTCTGCTCTTAAGTCTAAAAATGAAGTTTTAAGTAATGTTTTCGTTGATTTTCAGAATATCCTTCATGTTTTACAGATGTTTTCTGTATCTTTGTTATTGGATTTGGTATAACCATTTCCAGACATTAAGAAATATTAGGAGCGTTATGCTACTCTTGTAAGTGCAAAGCCTGAGAAACTGAAACACAAAATCAACAAGAATTGGCATGGCAGTTCCCACGTTATAGCGTGGGCTGCTTTACCATATCTGTTGATTAAGGTTTTCTCAGGGCCTGCACTTTAAGACGTGGTTATAGCAGTGCCACGCTTTTCGTTTAACTAATATGTCCTATAGGCTACTGATGGACTAACTTTTTGATATGGGAATATTCGATTTTTTAAACAATAAAAAGAAAGAGAAAGCACGACAAGAACAATTGCGTCTTCAAGAAGAAAAGCGTCGTGCAGAAGAACAACGACGATTGGCAGAGCGTCGTAAGCAAGAAGAACAACAAAGGCGTGAAGAATCGTTCTTGTCTAATTTCGAATTTGATTCTACCTGTCATCAGCGTTATGAAAATGGTCAACCTGTAAGAGGATTACAAGTCTGTCCGAGATATATAAAAATCAAAAAGAACATCAATGGATGTTCTGGGTATCAGCTTACACCTGGAGATGGGTATATCTTGACTGCAACAAATGGAGATACAGGACAACCACAGTTTGCCCCCAAACCAATGCGTGTAGTAAAATTCTCGGATTCTGAGATTTTGCTTAAGGGATATTGTGTCTCTGCACAAACACCTTTTGGATGGCAAGAGATTGATTTGTCGGATTATGGCTTTTCTATAATTTGGCAGAATGGCATAATTCAAAAATGCATTCTACATATGTATGATAGAAATGTTGATTTGGAATACCAAAGAACAAGCCAATCAACAGCTTTGTTCTCTAAAGATGAACTGAAGTCAATAATTGCTATTCTTTCCGACATTAGTTATATCTTTTTGAAATCAGACCGTTTAGTTGGAGGCAGAAACGAGAAAATGAAAAGTAGACTATTCTCATACGCAGGTATATTTGGCTACTATTATGAGGAAGAATACGCTTATGGTAAAGTTTCTGATATAACCGATAATAATATTGCCTCTCATTATGTTTTGGTTAAATTAAGCATGTCTGATGATTCTCACAGACGAAACGTTGTTCGGGATTTAGCTGATAATTGGTCTGATGTTTTACAGGTTATATTCAATTTGGAACTTGATGACAACGAAGCAGGTAATAGATTGAAAAAAATGGAAAGCAATATACATACAGTGACCAAGGCTATAGAGAAGCTTTCTGGTAAAAACTGCAAGAAGCCTTCCAATCCTCTTAAAGTAAACCCAAAGAAAGTCTCATACAATCCATTCAATATTACAGAAGACTTGAAACTTGCTGAAGGACGGGCAATTCCAGACATCACAGATGTCTTTGCCAGAGAGCTTGTTCCTATGCTTGCGTCTAACCAACATTCATCAGATGAGTCAAGAGATATTGTTGCGAACTATGCATTGAGTATGATAAAGTCATATTATGATAATGCAGGTTTTGTTCCTATGTTAATTGTAGATCAAATTACAGGACAGGTTAACCAAGTCGCAGAAATGGTGGAACATATATCATATGCTCCACAAAAAAATCTAAAAGAATATATCTTAAGTAAAATATACAGATAGAATTTATGGCAACATGGGCTAAACAAAAACTTCCACGTGAGAATGGGGAACTTGTAGATATGCAAGTTCCTATTCTTGTTTCTGCAAGTAGAAGCACGGACATACCTGCTTTCTATGCAGATTGGTTCTTTTACCGTCTTGATAAAGCTGGCTATTCTGCATGGACAAACCCTTTTAATGGGGTGAAAAGTTATGTGTCTTACAAGGACACACGGTTTATTGTGTTTTGGTCGAAGAACCCTAAGCCATTGTTGCGTCATCTGCCAATCCTCAAACAACGTGGAATCGGGTGTTATATTCAATACTCATTGAATGATTATGAGGAAGAGGGGTTGGAAAAGAATGTACCACCTATAGAACAACGTATAGAAACATTCAAACAACTTACCAATGCTCTTGGTAAGGGGCATGTGATTTGGCGTTTTGACCCTTTAGTTCTCACAGATAGCATAAATATCGATAAGTTGCTTGATAAAGTTGAAAATATTGGTAACCAGCTACTGGGATATACAGAGAAACTTGTGTTTAGTTTTGCCGATATACTTTCCTATCGCAAGGTGCAAGCCAATCTTCAAAAAGCCAATATAAATTATATAGATTGGCAAGAAAATCAAATGCGAGAGTTCGCTCGTCGATTATCTGTACTTAACCAAAAATGGGGATATGAGCTGGCAACATGTGGAGAGAAAATAGACCTGACAGAGTTTGGAGTTAAAAAGAATCATTGTGTTGATGATGAACTTATCATTAAGTTAGCCTATGATGACAAAAAATTAATGGATTATCTAAAAGTCAAGTTCTATCCCATGCCACAAAAAAGCCTATTTGGAGACTCTGAGTCTTTACCAGATAGTGCTATCATACTTCCTAATGGAATGTATGCACTTCATGGAGACAACAAGGACAAAGGCCAAAGAGCATTTTGTGGTTGTATAAAAAGCAAGGATATAGGTGAATACAATACTTGTGTGCATGGTTGCGAATATTGCTATGCAAATGCGAGCAAGCAGGCTGCGGTAATGAATTATAAATGTCACAAAGAAAATCCTTGGAGTGAAACAATTACTTGAAAATGAGCTATATAGACGACATTCATAGAATAGACAATCTGACAATCAATGAGATTATTCGGATTTCCAACAAGTACGTACCTAATCGATATAAATTAGAACCATGGAGGTACATGGATGGTCAAGGACGTACTTTGGAGCATGGCACTGCAGTCTTAGAAACAGAAGAGCAGTGTTGTGCTTACATGTCTGCATATGGACCTATGCATCGTCATAAGCTTATGCGTGCTTTGGATGAAAAGGAGTTTCCTTATTCAGATTTAACTGGCGGCATTGAAATTTACGATTGGGGATGTGGTCAGGGTATAGGAACAATGGCTGTAATAGAAAAGCTCCGTCAACATAATATGCTCAGAAAACTCTGTAAAGTTGTCCTTGAAGAGCCTTCTAATGTTGCAAGAGATAGAGCTGTCATACATGTAAAAAAAGCATTGGAAGATTATAATGCTGATGTTATTGCAGTCTCAAAGTATCTACCATCGGACAATGGAGACAATAGCAATTGTATCACTTCTATAAATGTAGAACAGCCAACCGCTATCCACATATTTTCTAACATACTTGATATTGAAGCAGTGAGCTTGAAGGGCGTTTCAAAAATGATAACCTCTTCAGGTCAAAAGCATATTGTACTTTGTATTGGACCTGCCAATCTTAACGAAAGCCGAATATTATCTTTTCGCAACTATTTCGTAGAAAATCATATTCATATCTTTACTAAATTTAGAGAGACTAATTTCGGTCTCCATCCTAACCGTAAAGCATATGGTTGCTTGATTAATAGTTTCAGTTATAGTCTTTCACAAACGTCTGAGATTCTGCATGAATACAAATATTTTGCACCTATTCAGTATTTTGCATCCTTTACAGACACGATAACAAAATCGTCCCTTAAAGAGAGTGCGTTTGAAATATTAGCTCCTTTTGATATAACTGCTCATAAGAATTTATGTCCAGTCTATGCATTAATGAGCAATCTGATTTCACGAGGTTGTCCAACTTTGGCAAGTAAAAAAATACTGGATTATGTGTCTAATATGTCTGATACTCAAAAAGCAAAGAGTCTTAACGCCATTGCACGTATCCAGAAGACATTTATTGAAGCAATAATTTCCGAACGACTGGATACAAACAAGCTGGAATGGAAAATTCTCATCATAGAGGACAACACTTCTGTAGCAAAGATTTCTTTAGAGGATTTTTCAGAGACTTACCATAATCTCATAGCTATGACTAAAGATTATGATGATATGGTATTGCCCAAATTGTCTGTTTGCATCAAAGATAATGCTTCTTCGGGAATAGAATATGATGCAATTATTGACATTTCAATAGATCAACTATGCAATGCAAAAGAGGTTACTTTCTCTAGATTTAAGGTTTTAAATGATTGCTATTTCATTGTGCGTTCATCAGAAAAAGTGTATGAAGACCGAATTCTTTATACAACTGAGCGTATTAACTATAAGCCATTTGTAGAAAAAGACAGTTACGGAATATATCATAAGATTGAAGATAATTGCTCAAGACTCAGGTATTTCTTAAATCTCATCTTTAGAAAAGAAGATTTCAGACCAGGACAGTTACCTATATTAAATAGAGCCCTCCAATTAAAAAGCGTAATTGGTTTGCTTCCAACAGGAGGTGGTAAGTCTTTGACTTATCAGCTTGCGGCTATGTTACAACCATCGGTTACACTTGTTGTGGACCCATTGAAAGGTTTGATGAAAGACCAATATGATGGGTTGTTAAATATTGGTATAGACTGTATATCATACATCAACAGTGACATCACTAAGAATTATGAGGAAGGCAGAAAACGTGAACTTGCATTGACGGGTTCGCAAGTTCAAATAATGTTCTTGTCACCAGAACGTTTAAGTATTCACAGATTTCGTGATGTTTTACGCTCTATGCGTGAATCAAGTGTATATTTCTCTTATGGTGTAATAGACGAGGTTCATTGTGTATCTGAGTGGGGACATGATTTCCGTCTTGCATATCTTCATCTTGGCAGAAACTTATTCAATTATGTACTTCCAAAAGAAGTGGAAGGAGAAGATAACCATATATCATTGTTTGGTCTTACAGCAACGGCATCATTCGATGTCCTTGCCGATGTAGAACGTGAATTGTCTGGTCCGAATGCATATTCTTTAGAGGATGATGCAACTGTTAGGTATGAAAATACAAATCGTCTTGAGCTTCAATATAATGTATATGAGGTTGATGCAAAAGATGCACCGAATGCGTGGGCTGTTGGAGATATAAAGGAAGAAAAACTTCTCGAAGTAATAAACGATGCTACTCAAAAAATAGCCGATATACAAGATAACAGTGCTGTAAAATACATCAAAGAGCGATTTGTCGAACGTGAGAATTTGATAGATTCTACAATTATAGATAAAATACACCATACAAACCTTGGTGTTGATGTAGAGAATGTGTGGTACAACCATACTAATACCAACACTGCTGGTATCGTATTTTGTACACGAGCATCAGATAGAGCAAATCTTAGCGTTCCAACAGTAGAAGCTAGTCTTCGTAATCATGGGTTAAGAAGCATTTCAACATATAAAGGTGGTGATGATACAGCCTGTCAAGATTCTTTTCTTAAGGGTAGGACAAACATAATGGTTGCGACAAAGGCTTTTGGTATGGGTATCGACAAGTCTAATGTGCGAATGACATTCCACTTGAACTACCCAGGGTCTTTGGAGTCTTTTGTGCAGGAGGCTGGACGTGCAGGGCGTGACAAGAAGATGGCATTAGCTACGATCATGTATTCTCCGAAGAAATTTTGGGTGAAAAATGTAAAGACTGATAAATGGCAAGATTTTTCTGCAGATTACACGAATAACAAATTCTTCTATGATAGCAACTTTCTTGGTGAAGAGTTTGAATTGTTTGTCATGGAACTACTTATGAATAACCTACAAGTAAAGATTAGTAATGAGGAGTTTTATGACGTAGACAAGCCGTGTATTGCAAATTCACAAGGCATTGTCAAGTTTATAAAGCGATATGAAAAGGGGCATATATTAACTTATTATATATCATACGAAGAAGATGAGAAAGTCCTTGATGGATATAATCAGTATCTTTCTACAAAAAATATGCCTGTATTCAATACATATAATGCCAGAAATTTAAAAAACAGTCGTGGATATAGCTATATCCGTGATTATGGTTCTGCTGTTTATAAGGATGCCATACAGAAAGCTATTTATAGAATGTGCGTTATAGGCCTAATTGATGATTTCACAGAAGACTATTCAAAACGAACTTTCCGTATCACGACGATTTGCCAAGATGAATCAGAATATCTCGAACATCTCAGGTTATACTATCGTAAATACTATTCTACCGAAAGGGTTGAAAGTATGATGGGAGAGGTTAGGAAGCTTGCCAATACCGAAGGAGTAATCATGGCTTGCTTGAAGCACCTTACTTCTTTTATTTATAAGAGTATTGCCGATAAGCGAGCACGAGGAATCCTTGATATGGAGCAGTTCTGCAATATGGCCATTAGCTCAAAAAAGGATTGGAAGGAAACAAATGAGGAGCTCAAAGACTTCATTTATTATTACTTCAATTCTAAATATGCGCGTGAGGGATTTGTTACATACGATTCCAACTTACAACAGGATGTGCCTTTCTCATTGAAAGATGACACAAGCCACGATATTTATTCAGAAGATAAGATTACAAGTTTTGAACTTGTGAGAAAGTATATGAGAGTCGTGGATGCAGAAATCGTAAACAACGACTCGCAAATGGATAATATAAAACATCTTCAAGGTGCTGTTCGATTGATACGTCGTGCCATTGCGGAAATGAATCCTGTATTAAACCTTCTCAATGTATTCTGCATCCTATATCTTGGACAAGAGGCAAACGAAATGCTGGAAGATGAACTCTACAATGATTATAAAGCTGTGTATGAACAGTATATGGATGAAGGTAAGTCAGCCCTGATAGATGAGTTTACGCAACTTCTTATCAAGCATGCTGCTCTAAAAGATAAAGAATACATAAACAAAATCCAGTTGGCAATCCAATTGGAAGAACATGTGAAAGCATTTAGTAATATCAAAAATAAATATACAGAAAAATGATTGACCAAAGAATCAATGACTCCCTGAAGGAGTTGGAGCAAGGTCTTAAAAATATCGACTCAGCTCGAAAGCAAGTAGAAAGGACTATAAATTCGTATGATGGATTACACAATTCAACATCCGAATATGTAACTCAACTCGGCAAATTGACAACAAAAGTCAAAGAACTTGTTACAGCTATAGGAACAGATTACAATCAGAAAGCTACAGCTTTCGATAAAGATCGAAAGGTAATTGTTGATTCGGCAAATTCTGCAATACATGAACTTTCCAATTCAACAGAAGCCTTCAAAAATTCTTTAAACAATGTTGAGAATAAATTGAAGTATAGTTTAATCGTAAATATTACCCTTTTTGTTATTTTGGGAATGATAGTATTTCTGACTTCCAAATAAAATAAGGCATAATAAAGAAACGATATGGCAGATAACAACAAACCATATTTCGTCACCTCCAAAAATTTTCATGGTGACAACGATTATGTGGAATGGCTGAAAGAGATAAAGAGTCGCTATCAAGCTATCCGCAATCGTGTAGTGATGCAAAGCAATTATGGAGCTTTGGAATTCAACTGGCTTTTAGGACGTGACATCGTACAGAAAAGGGCTGAGTCGAGATGGGGTTCTGGCACCGTAAACCAACTGTGCCTTGACCTTAAAGCTGCTTACCCTGACGTGAAAGGATTCTCTGTGAGAAACCTCTACTACATGAAGGAGTGGTATGAGTTTTATATGGCTGATGAAGAGCATAAGGAAATTTTGCACCAGGTAGGTGCAAAATTACAAGAGGCTGAAAATCAGAATCCTATAAAATTGCACCAACTAGGTGCAGAAATTGTTTCGGCAGACAAAATTTCCGCCATCTTAGCAGAAGGAGGAATGCTGCCAGTGTTTGGAATTGTGCCATGGAAGCACCATTTAACGCTGATTTCTAAATGCAAATCCATCAAAGAAGCATTCTATTATATGGCGCGTGTTATTGATGAGGGACTTAGCAAACGAGAATTGGAAGATGTTATAGATAATGATGACTTTTCCAAGTATGGGAATGCTTTAACCAACTTTTCATCACAGCTATCAACAAGCCAAAGTCTGTTGGCTATGAATGTGTTGAAGGATCCATATCGCCTTGATTTCGTTACATTAGAGAGAGGATACGACGAGCATGATTTGGAATCAGCCATTGCAAAAGACATTACACGATTCCTGCTTGAACTTGGAAGTGGGTTTACTTATGTCGGAAGACAGCCTGAATTTGTCGTTGGCAACGAGGGCTATTTCCCAGACTTGCTGTTTTACCATATTCGGCTTCGTTGCTATGTGGTTATTGAATTAAAGGTTGTTGATTTTAAACCCGAGTTTGCTGGCAAGTTGAATTTCTATGTGACAGCATGCAACAAACTTCTTCGCCAACCAGAAGATAACCCTACCATTGGCCTTCTGCTTTGTAAGTCAAAAGATCAAACTAAAGTTGAATGGGCTTTTGATAGCATACAGAATCCTATGGGTGTGGCTACTTACGAAGGAATTAAAATAAAAGACAAACTTCCTTCTGTCGAAGATCTGAAAAAACGCCTTGACATGGTGGAGCAGGAGCTCAGAGAATATAAAGAGAATGAGGAGGCTTCTGCAAAGGAAGGAAATTACACATCCAATCAAGAAACAAAATAGCTGTATTATCTTGTATTTCTATGCTTTAGATAATTCATATTTGTACCAACATGATATAAACTACTGATTATCAGTATGGTTTATTTTCGAGGAAGTAAAATAAAAAGAAGCGGTTTTAATCGCTCCTTTACTCCACATAAGATAGAAAAACGGCTATCGGGTCCTTCGGGATCTGATAGCCGTTTTTTATTTTAGCCCTATATATTCAATAAAAAAGCCATTGATATCCAATAATTATTAATAAGTTTGCACTCGCATAAAAACACTCATTTTAAATTACGATTAAGGGCAACGTACTAATTTTCGACTTATGCTAGCGAGATCTATACAGAAATATTACATATTTGTTCTACTTTTTCTGCTAGCCATTCTACAGTCCTCTTGTCAACAGTCGGGAAATAAATATCGTATATTAGTAGTCCATTCCTATGAAAGCGACTATGTAGCTTATAAAGACTGCGATCGGTTGATCCGGAAATCCCTCGAGAAAAAGGGGATTAATCCGTCGATCCAAACATTCTATTTGAACTGCGAGCAATATGCGGCACCTGCCGAAGAAAAACGGATGTACCTGTATCTAGATTCGATCTCCACTTGGAAACCCGATCTGATATTGGTCTACGAGGATCAAGCGACTTACACGTTAATGCAATGCCATCATCCGCTAATTTCTACAATTCCCATTGTATTTGGCGGCGTAAATTTCCCCAATAAGGCACTATTGGCGCAATATTCGAATGTTTCCGGATTCTGGGACGAGCCCGACTACGTCACGAACATCCGCTTGATAGAACATCTGTTGGGCAAGTCTACAATTTATATGTTGCACGATAGTACGTATATAGATAGGCACATTAAGGCTACGTTACATGAGCAATGTGCTCAAGTAGACATTCGGGTCGATAATAATCGTATCATGTATATACCGGTAGAGATCGCTACTTTGGAAAGGGTCAATCAAAGCTTAAAGCGGCCGGATAGTACGACCGTCAACATCGTGCCCGTACAAGGAGACAAGCTATCAGCTGTTTCTTGGTACATGAGTAAACACGTCCCTTACATCTACTATCTACAGGCCAAACGGGATTACCGGGTATTGAACACCAGCCGTTTTTCCAGTAAACCCTCTTTTACGGCGATCAACGAGGATCTAGGATATTCGAATAAACTTGTAGGTGGCTATATCACCTCCTTGGAAACCCAAATAGAAGAATCTACCGATAGAGCCGCGGAAATATTAAAAGGCTCCACTAGCGAATCATTCCCACAGATAACAAAGAGCAAGAAGAATTATGTATTTGATTTCAATGAAGTCAAATATTGGAATATCGATAAAAGGCTTCTTCCGAAGGATGCTATACTTTTGAACTTTCCTTTTAAGGACCAATATCCAAGATTATTCTGGAGCTTGATAATCCTAGTCAGCACGATGTGCTGCTTTGTCTTCGGTAGCTTCATCATCATGTATACCCAAGAATCCAAGGCAAAACGACAAGCGCAAAAAGCCCTATTACATGAAAAGGAATCATTAGCGGAAGCCTTGGAGAAAGCCAATGAGTCCGACCGGATGAAATCCGTATTCTTGGCTAACATGAGTCATGAGATACGTACCCCTCTAAATGCGATCATCGGCTTTTCAAGCCTAATCGCCGAACTGGATCTGACAGCGGAAGAGAAGGAGCAATACGCTAATATCATCACGACCAATAACGAGTTATTACTAAAGTTAGTCAATGACATATTGGATTTGGCAAGGATTGAATCCGGAGGTATCGTCTTTCATAAAGAATCCTGTAATTTAACGGATTTAGTGAAAACCCTTTATAAACAACATCTTTCCGATGTCCCCGAAGGTATCGAATTCAAGGAGAAATGCCCCGATACGCCGATCTGCTTATATTCGGATAAGGAGCGACTTTACCAAGCGCTCGAGAACATACTGAAAAATGCTATAAAATTTACTTCCGCAGGCTTTATAGAGATCGGTTACGAGTATTCCACCAATGCACAAGACGTCCGACTTTATGTGCAGGATACAGGCATCGGGATCTCTCCCGAGGATCAAGAAGCGATATTCGAGCGTTTCAAGAAGCTGGATGATTTCGTGCAAGGGACAGGTCTTGGACTATCGATCTGCCAAGCTATCGTAAAACAATTAAACGGGCGTATCTTGCTCCAGTCCGAAAAGAATAAGGGTTGTCGCATCTCCTTGGTTTTTCAATTATAAACCAGCCTCAGAAGCCAAGAAAAATAGACATTTGTCTCTTTGATATCCAATTACTTTTTATACATTTGCACCTATTATATTGAAGCTATACACATGGCGAACACTTCTTATCGTTATCTTTTTTTATTGTTGCTTCCATTGTTTTTATTGGTCGCAAATTCTTGCGAACGCTCAACCACGGAAAAACGCATCTTGATAGTACAATCTTATGAGCCGGACTTTCAAGCCTATAAAGATGTAGAAGAGACTTTTAAAAATGGATTCCAAAAGGAAGGCATTCATGCCAGTATCTTCACGTTCTATCTTAATTGCGAAGCTTATCAATCGCCAGAAGAGAAACAAAGAATATATACGGAACTCAATACGTTATCTTTATGGAAGCCTGATATCATAATCGTAAACGATGATCAAGCGACCTATTCCTTATTGGCTTGCGAACATCCTTTATTAGATAGCGTACCTATCGTTTTTACCGGAGTCAACTACCCTAACATACCCTTAATTCAAAAGTATCCTAACGTATCCGGATTTTGGGATAAGCCGGACTATCGGAAAAACGTCGAACTTATTGAGCGAATCATGGGAAAATGCGTGATTGTACGTGTCTCTGATAGTACAGCTCTTGACAAAAAGATCCTGAAAGATATGGATGAGCAAATAAAAGGGCTATGCTCCAAGGCTAGACCCGATTACCTTAAATATCCCCAGTATTCATCCCCATCCGATAAAAAGAGATCCTCTTCTTTAGTGCGGTTCCCAAAAGTACCGTTCGATTCCCTCTATATACAAACCATTCAACCCCGCACCAGTTCCAACTTGATCTGGGGGTTAGGTACAAGTACTTACAACAAGGCCTACCTTGCTACCAAAAGAGATTATACCTCGATAGCCTTAGGTAGGTTCTGCTCATTTCCCAGCTTCTCGGCGATCAACGAATCCGTAGGATATGACGGAGACTTCATCGGAGGATATATGACCCCGGTAGAGAGCCAAACCCAAGAAGCCTTACGACGAGCTGCCAGCATACTCAAGGGCACACCGGCCAATAGCTTCCCACAAATAACGGAAAGCGCCAAAAACTATCTGTTCGATTACCCGACTTTAAATAAATGGGGTATCGATTGGAAAGAACTGCCTCAAAACAGCATCTTCTTGAATATGCCCTTTGTGGTTCGTTATCAAACATATATTATTCTATGCGGGATTCTTCTAACCCTATTTATCCTATGGACACTTTTCTATCAAAGAGTACAATACCGTCGCGAAGCCTCTCACAAGAAACAGGCTCAAGAAAGTTTACGGAAAGAGAAAGAATTCCTCTCGTTGGCTTTAGAGAGCGGTGATATTTTCGCATTCCGATACAGCAACGGCGTATTCGAGTTCGACCATGATTTCTATAAGTCGTTGGATATGCCGATAAAGCCGATCACCTCCACGCAATTCCAAGAGTCTATCCACCCTGAAGACCGGGAAGATTTCATCCAACATAAGCACCTGCTTGATACAGGATTCCCTTCCCGTAAGATCACCCGCCGCCGATATAATTTCAACGGCAAAGGGCATATATGGTGGGAATTCAGATATGCGCAAGCGAAGAATGGACAAGACTCCACCCGCAATAATGTCGGAGTAAACGGGCTCTGCTTAAATATCCAACAAAGTAAGGAAGTAGAGGAAGATCTTATCAAAGCCCGTATAAGGGCCGAGGAAGCGGACCAAATGAAATCAGCGTTCCTCGCCAATATGAGCCATGAGATACGTACCCCGCTTAACGCCATCGTTGGATTTTCGGAACTGCTAACAAGCGATATGGAAATAAGCCCGAACGAGAGGGATGAGTTCATGCAAGTTATCAGTAAGAACAGCGACCTCTTATTGAAATTGATCAATGACATTCTCGATCTATCCCGCATCGAGTCCGGTAAGATGTCGTTTACCCTCACGAATTGTGACTTAAACGAATTACTATCCCATATCTACCGCACCCATCAATTGTTGATGCCCCAAGGCGTAGCGCTTAAAATACAACTGCCGGTCCTCCCGGCCATTATCCAAGCGGACCTACATCGATTAACCCAAGTGATTACCAACCTCATAAACAACGCCGCAAAATTCACGACGCAAGGATACATCTTGATTAAATACGATTATACGCAAGATAAACGTTGGATCCAGATCTCCGTGACCGATACGGGCAAAGGCATTCCCGCAGATAAGCAAGCCCAAGTATTCGAACGGTTCAACAAACTGGACGAGTTTGCGCAAGGGACAGGCCTCGGACTGGCGATCTGCCAAATTATCATCGAGCACTTCGGAGGATATATCACCCTAGAATCCAAAGAAGGGGAAGGTAGCACATTCATCGTGACCCTTCCCTACACTCCCGGATTATCGGTATAAGATTATTTTTTCTTGAAACGCAAGAACGGCAATACAATAAATAAAGGTATGCAACAGATCATTACCCAGATAAAGAAATGTTGGTAACCGATCTGCTCCTGTATCCATCCCGATGCCATTCCCGGTAGCATCATACCTAACGCCATGAAACCGGTACTGATCGCATAATGCGAAGTCTTATATTCCCCCTCGGCGAAAAGCATCAGATACATCGTATAAGCCGTAAAGCCAAACCCGTAGCCGAATTGCTCGACAGCGACACAAGCGTTTACGACAACAATACTCTCCGGCATCGTATAGGCCATATACAAATAGACCAGATTCGGCAAGGAGATAGCCAATGCCATAGGCCATAACCAAGTCTTCAAGCCACTCCGGGATATAGCCAGGCCTCCTAAAACCCCTCCGAGCAATAAGGAGATCACTCCCACCGTACCATAAGCGAACCCGACCTCACCGGTACTGAGCGCCAGCCCGCCAACCTCCCGCCCATCCAGCAGGAAAGGAGAAGCCAACTTTACCAATTGGGATTCCCCCAGACGATACGTCAGCATAAAAAGCAAAGCCGGGATAATCCCTTTCTTGCTGAAAAAGCTCACGAAAGTATTGCCGAACTCCACCAAGATGGTATGAGGGGTGATATTCGTACGTTGCGCGTCACTCGCCGGACGGGGTAAGATATACTTATGCCACAAAGCCAAGGCGATAAAGGTACCGGCTAATACAAAAAACACCAGACTCCAAGCAAAAGAAATCCGCCCGGTACTCTCCTCCAAAAGCCCCGCCAGCATAACCAGCAGACCTTGTCCGGTTAGCATCGCCACCCTGTAGAACGTATTTCGGATACCGATGAAGAACGCCTGTTGCTCCTCCGTCAAGCCCAGCATATAGAACCCATCTGCGGCGATATCGTGCGTAGCGGAACTAAACGCCATCAACCAAAAGAAAGCCAAGGTAAACCGCAGAAAGAAATCCCCGGGAAGGACGAACGCCACACCTGCCATTCCCCCGCCAATCAATAGCTGCATGCTATAAATCCACCAACGCTTCGTTTTAATCAAGTCTACGAACGGGCTCCAGATGGGCTTGATCACCCAAGGAAAATAAAGCCAACTGGTAAATAAGGCGATATCCGTATTTGAGACGCCCAGACGTTTATACATGATCACAGAAAGCGTCATGACTACCACATAGGGCAAGCCTTCGGCAAAATAAAGAGACGGGATCCAAGCCCAAGGACTACGTTTTTCCATAATCAGCAGGAATCAGATGATTAGAAGTCAATACTAAATCCATCCGCATCCTTCCACGCCGGGAACTTAGCCCGGAATTCATCCAGCTCGCTCTTCTTCAAGGTACATGTCCGGGTGATTTCCTCTCGTTTTCCGGCATCCGCCAATTTCTTTCCCTTAGCGTTATAAATCATGGAATCCCCTCTGAAAAGAAAACCTTTCCCATCTACCCCCACACGGTTCACGCCACAGACATAAGCCATGTTCTCGATGGCACGTGCATGCAGCAATGCCTTCCACGCCTTCTTCCGGGCCTCGGGCCAATTGGCTACATAAATCAAAAGATCATATTCATTATTCACGTTGCGGCTCCAAACCGGGAAACGCAGGTCATAACAAACCTGCAAACAGATATTCCAGCCTTTATAGGGCACGATCAGCCGTTTGTCGCCCGCCGAGAAATGCTTGTCCTCTTCCGCCATACGGAACAAATGACGCTTATCGTAATAATACTCCTCTCCTTCCGGAGTGATGAAAAAAGCCCGGTTGTAGAACTTTCCGTTATCTTTCGCGATAAAACTTCCAGCCACGGCCAGTTTATATTTCTTAGCCCATTCCTTTATAGTCGGTACAGTCCGTCCATCCATCGTATCGGCTTGTTTCTCTACGTCCATGGAAAATCCCGTAGTAAACGTCTCCGGCAATACCGCTAAATCGGTTCTTCCACTAACACGGCGCAACAGTTCGCCATAATAACCCAAGTTCTCTTCACGGTCTTCCCAAATGATATGGGATTGTATCATACTGATACGTAAGTCTTCAGTCATAGAATAAAGATATTAAGGTAATAAAAAGACATATTGTGACAAGGAAACAGTTTCATGGTGAAGAAACAGTAGTTTCTTCATAGCAAAACTTTTGTTTCTCCTAGGGAAAACTTTTGTTTTCCTATAGCAAAACTCTTATTTCTTCACCATGAAACCTATACCTGTACGAAATTCTCAGGATGGCAGGCGGTAACTCCCCGATACATCTCTCGTATCGTATGGATATCTTTATCCACATCACCTGTCGGATAAAAAACACCTTTCGTGCCAACCTCTTTCTTTCCATAATCAAAATAAGCCACCACGATCGGCACGTTCGCTTTCAAAGCGATAAAATAGAATCCTTTTTTCCAGTCCTTGGCCCGCTTCCGGGTACCTTCCGGTGTGACGGCCAATTGAAACCGCTCACTGGTCTTGAAACGTTCCACCATCTGATCGGTCACCGACGTACGTTTACCACGATCCACCGGAACACCACCCAGCCAGTTAAACAGCAAATTAAAAGGAAAAAAAAACCACTCTTTCTTAATCAGGAAACCGGCGTTACACCCGATCGAGGTATAAAAAAGTTTCCCTACGATAAAATCCCAGTTACTGGTATGCGGAGCCACACATACGATACATTTCGGCAAATCCACGCCATCCACCGGGCCCAGCTTCCACCCCGCCATACGGAGTATCGCCTTACTAATTGCCTTCTTCATGCCTATTTGTCCTTGCTCAACTCTCCTATCTCGTCGGCGATAGCGTTAACCTCGTTTTGCAAGTCCTCTCTTAATTTGCGATAATAATTCCGTACGAGAGCCTTGTTATCCTTGCCGTCGGGGTGTCCGGCACGAACGATATAACAATCTTGCATATCTAGGATACGAGCCATCAAAGCATCCGCTTTCTCTTGATTTACTCCGGGTATATACAATTTGCAAACCAGCGCTTCCGTGAACAATTCACCAGCCACGTAGCTGATCTCTTTCTTTAAAATTCTTCTTTTAGCCATAATTATTTCATATTTAATTATCCACAAATATAGAACATATGTTATTAAATACCGAGGAAAGGCCAAGAAAAAACATAAAATGAATTATCTTTGCAGCGGTGAAATCATTGATTATAAACAAATCAAATATGAACGAAATGATAAAGACGCCAGAGTTTCTCTTTGAAAGCAGCTGGGAAGTCTGTAATAAAGTGGGAGGTATTTATACCGTACTATCGACTAAAGCTCATACGCTTCAACAAATTTTTAACGACAAAGTAATATTCATCGGTCCGGATGTGTGGGCAAACACAACCGCTCCCGATTTTACGGAAGACGCATCTTTGTTTGAGGATTGGAGAAAGCACGCCGAGGCAGTGGATCACTTGAAAGTTAAGGTTGGTCGCTGGAACGTACCGGGTACCCCCCCTGTTATACTGGTAGATTTCAAGTCCTACTTCAGTGAACGAGACGCCTTTTTCTATTCTATGTGGGAAAATTTCCGAGTTGACTCCATCCACGCCTACGGCGATTACGATGAGTCTTGTATCTTTGCGTATGCGGTCGGTAAGGTAATAGAGAGTTTCTATCACTTCTACAAACTGGAAAACAAGAAAGTCGCCGCCCTATTCAACGAATGGATGTTGGCGATGGGAGCGCTTTACATTCAAAAGCAAATCCCTGCCATAGCGACACTTTTCACGACGCATGCCACATCGATCGGACGCTCTATCGCCGGTAACAACAAAGCGTTATACGCTTATATGGACGGTTACAACGGCGATCAGATGGCTAAGGAGCTAAACATGGAGGCCAAGCATTCTGTAGAGAAGCAGGCCGCCCATTACGTGGATTGCTTCACGACCGTAAGCGATATCACGGCCCGTGAATGTAAACAGTTATTAGATAAGGCACCGGATATCGTTACCCCGAACGGCTTTGAGCCCAACTTCGTACCCGAGGGTAAGGAATACGCTAAAAAGCGGAAGGAGGCACGTCGTACATTAATTAATGTTGCGGAGAAATTATTGGGCTGCTCCATCGACCCGAACGCTTTGCTGGTTTCCACCAGTGGCCGCTATGAATACAGAAATAAAGGTATCGATGTCTTCATCGAGGCGATGAACCGTGTACGTACGTCCGGACGCCTGCAGCGTGAGGTCGTCGCCTTTATCATGGTACCGGCTTGGGTACGTGCTGCCCGTGCGGATTTAAAAGAGGCGATCGAGCAGGACATAAAGACGACCTCTCCGCTTCAAATCCCTTTCATTACGCACTGGTTGCATAATATGCCAGAAGATAAGGTCTTGAATTATATCAACCACGCCGGCTTCACGAACGCGGCATCCGAAAAACTAAAGATCATATTCGTTCCTTGTTATTTGGACGGTAAAGGAGGTATTTTCAATAAGACCTATTATGATATGCTGATAGGGATGGACGCTACCGTATATCCTTCCTACTACGAGCCGTGGGGATATACCCCGCTGGAAAGTATCGCTTTCGGTATACCGACGATCACGACCAATCTGGCCGGTTTCGGTATGTGGGCGAAGAAAACGGTATCCGGAGATAACCTTAGCGAAGGCGTAGAGGTTATTAATCGTACGGATTTCAATTATTTTGAGGTAGCGGACGCTATCATGAACTCCATCCTGGCTCTCAGCCAAAAGGATGCTACGGACATCGAGGAAATCAAACAGCGTTGTTTCGATCTCGCTCGAAAAGCTGAATGGAGCAAGTTTATCGACTATTATCTGACCGCATTCGATATCGCCATGAGGCATGCCGAGGAAAGAAATAGTTAAATATTGCTCATAATTAATAAGATAATGCTATCTTTGCACTCGTTTTAGACAAACACTTTAAACTTCACGATAATGAAAATTAAGGCGAATAACGCAAACAGTCCTATTTGGAAGGACGTCTACTCACATTCCAAGCTTCCACAACAGTTGGAACCACTTAATGAGATCGCTACGAATCTTTGGTGGGTATGGAATCATGAAGGCGCTAAACTATTTGGCAAGATCGACAAACAACTTTGGAAATCCACAGAAGGTAACCCTGTACAGCTATTGCAAAGCCTTTCACACAAACGTATGGAAGAGATCTTAGCAGATAAGGAGTTAATGGCTGAAATCCAAAAGGTATACGCTGATTTCAAAGCTTATATCAATGTAAAACCCGACAAGACACAACCGTCTGTAGCCTACTTCAGCATGGAGTACGGTTTGACCAATGTATTAAAGATTTACTCAGGTGGTCTGGGAGTATTAGCCGGTGACTACTTGAAAGAGGCCAGCGATAGTAATATCGATTTATGTGCCGTAGGTTTCTTGTATCGTTACGGATATTTCACACAGACTTTGTCCATGGACGGTCAGCAGATCGCCAATTACGAGCCGCAAAATTTCAACGCCCTGCCGTTGACTCAGGTATTGCAGTCGAACGGAGAGCCGATGGTATTGGAAGTTCCTTATCCGGGCAGAACCGTTTACGCTCATATCTGGAAAGTTAGCGTAGGTCGTGTACCTTTATACTTAATGGATACGGATATTCCTCAGAACAGCGAATGGGATCGTTCCATCACGCACCAATTATATGGTGGCGACTGGGAGAACCGTATGAAACAAGAGTATTTGTTGGGTATCGGTGGTATCATGATGCTGAACAAGTTAGGTATCAAGAAACAGATTTATCACTGCAACGAGGGACACGCCGCTTTGATCAACGCTCAGCGTTTGGTAGACTATATCCAGAACGACGGCCTTTCATTCAACCAAGCGTTGGAGGTAGTTCGTGCTTCCGCCCTCTATACGGTACACACTCCGGTTCCGGCAGGTCACGATTACTTTGATGAGGGTTTGTTCGGACGTTACATGGGTGAGTTCCCCGGCAAGTTAGGTATTAGCTGGCAAGACTTCATCGATATGGGACGTGAGAACCCGGGCTCTAACGAGAAATTCTCCATGAGCGTATTCGCCTTGAACACTTGCCAAGAGGCTAACGGCGTAAGCTGGTTGCACGGTAAGGTTTCTCAGCGTATGTTCGCCCCAGTTTGGAAAGGTTACTTCCCGGATGAACTGCACGTTGGTTATGTAACGAACGGTGTGCACATGCCGACTTGGGCCGCTACGGAGATGAAGAAATTCTATGCGGATAAATTAGGCACGAAGCTTTTCGAGGATCAATCAAATCGCAAATGTTGGGAAGGAATCCAGAATGTATCCGACGAGGAAATCTGGAATCTCCGTATGACCTTGAAGAATAAATTGATTGATTACATCCGTGTTCAATATAAAGATAGCTGGTTGAAGAACCAAGGTGATCCTTCCAAGGTGGTTTCTATCCTAGAGAAGATCAACCCGAATGCCTTGCTGATCGGTTTCGGTCGTCGTTTCGCTACTTACAAGCGTGCGCACTTGTTGTTCACGGACTTAGACCGTTTGGCTAAGATCGTTAACAATGAGAAATTCCCGATTCAGTTCGTATTCACCGGTAAGGCTCACCCAGCTGATGGTGGTGGTCAAGGTTTGATCAAACACATCGTAGAGATCTCTCGCCGTCCGGAGTTCTTAGGAAAGATCATCTTCTTGGAGAACTACGATATGCGTTTGGCCCGTCGTTTGATTTCTGGTGTAGACGTATGGTTGAACACGCCGACTCGTCCGTTAGAGGCTTCCGGTACTTCCGGTGAGAAAGCCGAGATGAACGGTGTATTGAACTTCTCCGTTCTTGACGGTTGGTGGTATGAGGGTTACGTAGAAGGCGCAGGTTGGGCATTGACCGACAAGCGTACTTATGAGAACCAGCAATACCAAGACCAATTGGATGCGGCTACGATCTACCATTGCTTGGAAACTGAGATCATCCCGACTTACTACGCTAAGAACAGCAAGGGTTACTCTCCGGACTGGATCCAATATATCAAGAACTCTATCGCCAAGATCGCTCCGGATTATACGATGAAACGTATGTTGGACGATTATGAGGATCGTTTCTATCACAAATTGGCTACTCGTTCCGCTCATATTTCCGCTAACAACTACGAGATCGCTAAGCAATTAGCTGCTTGGAAAGAGGAAGTTGCGCAACATTGGGATAGCTTCCAAGTGGAATCTTTCACTTGCGACCAAGATTTGACGGTGAATGGCCCGGTTGTAGGAAAAGAATACAACTTCAATTTGGTAATCGACCGTCATGAACTACAAGGTATGTTAGGTGCTGAAATGGTTGTCATGAAGGAAGATCCGGAGAAACACACGCTGTCACCAATCAATACCGCTCAGTTCGAGTTGATGAAGGAAGAAGGCTCCAAGTTATTCTTCAAGTTAACGACCACTCCTTCCGAGGCTGGTAACCATAAGATAGGCTTCCGTGTATATCCTGTAAACAAGGAGTTGCCTCACCGTATGGACTTCGCTTATGTACGTTGGATTCAGTTATAATCGGCAACAAGTAAAACAAATAATCAAGAAAGAGGATGCGTCATGCACCCTCTTTTTTTATGCCATACCCAGCTATGCTTTACAGCGACTAAAACCTATGGTTACGAGCCGTAATGCATAGGGTTTCATATAGTCCGTTGAATACCCATGAATTAAAAAAAGGAAGCCACACGACAGGCAGCTTCCTTTTTCAATAGGATACGAATATTTTCAAGCTTAGAAAGCGTAGTCCAAACTTAATCCGAACACCTTGTTGGTGCGGCTATACACATTCTGCCCAGGAAGTCCCGTGCCGCAGTAGTTGTCCATCTTCTTGGTATAATCGTGGTAAGTTGTCCACATATATCCCACGTTCAAAGCCATTTTTTCGCTCAACATCACTTTAGCACCAAAGCCCAGCGAATAAGAATCGCAGGAGAAACTAACATCACTTTGGAAATTATCAGACAAACCATAATCTGTAATTTGAGCGCCACCGCTAATGGTCAATCTCTTGACAACATCCCACTCTATACCAAACAGATACTCATTCGTACCTCTTTCCAGTTCCTTCTGCTTTCCACCGGCCATTCCCGCCTTCTTATCATCGAAGAAGTGATACTCAACAGAAGCCTTCAACATGGGCAAAAACCGATAAGAAGCTGCCACCGAAAGCATGGAAGGAATATCGTTCGGCGTATTTACACCATGCTTATAAGGGCCAACCAAACCTTCCGCACTGTCGGGATAATCCAACTTCTTGGTATTGTTTTCGATGTTCAAGTTCGTCTTAAACTCATATTTAGCTCCGAAATTGAATTTACCATATTTGACATCGACACCCAAAACCGGAGTCAACCCCCAACCTGTCTGGTCGCAATCCAAAGCCAGGTTCATTAAATCTGCTCCACCAAAATTCTGTTTTAATTTTGCATCCAGATACCCGTCATAGTTTCCTGAGAAATAGTTCATCCGGCCTCCGGCAAAGGCAGAAAGCCAATCCGTGATCTTGTATGACAGGCCAAGTTGTAGGGAATAAATATACTGTTTTCCGTCCATCGCACTGTTAATAGTATACATATCCGGCGTGACGATGGGACTTTGACCGCCAGTCTTTATATATTTCGCTACACTTTCCTGGAAGATACCGGCCATAGCAGCCGATTCGAACATTGGCAGACCATCGTCAAACGAAGCCTTACCACCTCCACCCGTAATGGCAAAGAAACCGGAGATCGTCCAATCACCTTTTTTGTAAGCCGCAAAAACACTCGGAATCACGGGAGCGGCAGCCTTTCCTTTGTAATACTTTTTATAGGGAACGTCGCTCACTGTCGGCACCTTATTCACTGGGTCGAAACCATTGTATGTACTGAAAGAGGCATCAATATCCCGGGTCTGGAAAGCACTTTGGATACTCACACCAACGCGGAAACCGTCTGTCGGCAAAAAAGAAAGACCCGCCGGGTTTGACAAAGCACCGTCTATATCAATTGCAGCACCTCGCGAAAGTGACCTTAAAAAGGCTGCATGCTGATTCGTATTCGTCAAATATCCTCCAGCGAAAGAAACCAAAGGCATCATCATCAATGCCGCACCTAATACTACTTTTTTCTTCATGTTTTACTTTTCTTGATTACAAAACGGTCGCAAAGATAAATACTTTTTTCAAACACTGCACACTTTTAATAAAAATGTGCCGCACAAAACAACAAATACTGTGCAAACACATAAGACTAATTAACAATAGAAGAGCCGCAAAGGTAGTAACGTGAAATCATGTATTAGTTATAATCAGCAAGAATCATCCTAACCAGAAAAGAATATATACAGCAAGTACTAAAGAAGATATACTTACTTTACCCAAAAAGATATACTACAAGTGCCAAGTAAGTATAACTTCTATTTTTCCGAAATAAATCGTATATTTGTCTCTATAACTTAATTCTTTAAACCGTATAGATAAGATGAAAAGACTAGCATTACTCGCGGCTCTCTTACTGCCGCTATCCATGGCTTTCGCCCAACAGAACGTAGGATTCAAGACCGATAAGGTAGAACCTCTCGTGATCAACCCAGACAATAGCGTCACTTTCTATGTAGAAGCCCCAAAAGCGAAGTCCGTCTCCGTAAAAGGAGACTGGGAAGCCAGCGAGGGCAATGGCCAGATGACGAAAGGGAAAAACGGTACATGGAGCTATACGACTCCCCCACTGCCATCCGAAGTGTACACCTATCGTTTAAATATAGATGGTATTTATAACATCGCCCCAAACAACCCATTCTCTTGCCGTGACGTAGGCACCTTGTTCAGCCTGTTCTATATCAACGGGGGAAATGGCGATTATTATCAAGTACGTGACGTACCTCATGGCAATGTTACAACCACTTGGTATCACTCGGACATCCTCGGGAGCGAACGAAGACTTAGCGTTTATACGCCTCCTTTTTACGATAAGAACATCCAGTCTTATCCCGTTCTGTACCTGTTACATGGCAGTGGCGGTGACGAGAACGCTTGGCTGGAGCTTGGCCGTACCGCCCGTATCATGGATAACTTGATTGCCGAAGGCAAGATACAGCCAATGCTTGTCGTTATGCCAAACGGTAATCCCAGCAAACAGGCCGCTCCCGGCGAAACGCCCGATAACCTGAATTACAAGCCGGCCATGAGCAACAGCTTCCCCGGTTATAAGGATGGCTCGTACGAGAAGAGTTTCACCGAGATCATTCATTTCATCGATAACCGTTACCGTACGATCCCGGATAAGCGACACCGGGCCATAGCCGGACTTTCGATGGGTGGTTTCCATACATTATATATATCATTGAATTATCCGGACTATTTTAACTATATAGGACTTTTCTCCGCCGGACTCAGCGCCAATGGTGTAGACCCCAATAGCCCGATGTACACGAATCTCGACGAGAAGTTAGGAAACCTCAAGAGATCCGGTTATCAATTGTTCTGGATCGGTATCGGAAAGGACGATTTCCTGTACGACGCAAACCAGCAATTCCGCCAGCGAATGGATAGCCTAGGTATGAAATACCAGTACGTAGAATCCACCCGAGGGCATATCTGGGCCAATTGGCGGGCTTATCTCCTCCAATTCGCTCCTATGCTTTTCAAATAAAAAACATGAGCAGATGAATCATAATATACCGCAATACGACTTCTATAAACACAAATACGGCGATGAGCTACTTATCGACGTCGTTCCCTTGAACACGATCAAGAAGTATCTCAAGGAACAACCCGTACATATATTGACGTATTACGATATAACATTGATCACTAGCGGGGAGGGAGAATTCCTTATCGATCATCAAGCGAACCGGGTAAAGCCTCAAGATATCATCTTTACCCGGCCCGGCGAAATACGTAAATGGGACGATAAAACGATACAAGACGGATTCGCTCTTATCTTTGAGGAAGAGTTCCTGCTCTCTTTTTTCAATGATCCGGCATTTCTCCGGAACCTCTCTTATTTCCATACGGAAAGACGGTCTTCCAAGCTCAGTCTCGACAAGAAAGCCTATGGCCGCATCTCCGAGTTGATCTCGGAGATCGATAAAGAGATCAAGGACTATCAGTCGAAAGACAAACACTTGCTCCGGGCCTTGTTGTACGAGACATTAATGTTGCTCAACAGGCTATACGCTAGCTCGAACGCTTTACCTCCAGACACAAACGCCCGATCTAAAAGCATCTATGTAGACCGATTTATCGAGTTAGTAAACCATTCCTTCAAGCAAGATCATTCCATCCGGAGCTATGCCGATCGGCTTTGCATCACCCCGAACTATCTGAATGAGATCGTGAAAAACGCTACGGGTATCAGCGCAAAACAATATATCTTAAATAAAATACTGATCGAGAGTAAACGGCTATTGACTTATACAGACTTGCCTATATCCGCCATAACGGAAGCTCTAGGTTACGAGGATCCATCCTATTTCATCCGTCTATTTCGTTCCCAAACAAACATGACCCCGCTAAACTATCGCAGGAATACAAAACCGTAAAAAGTACTATTTCCTCCTTTATACGTATTATACGAACTCCATTCGGTATGTCTAATTTTGCCTCTATCAATAAATAAAGCATCATGAGACAATACAAATCATGGATAGCGGCTCCCATATTAGGAAGCACGTTATCCACTAACGCACAACAAAAGAATATGGAGAACAAAACATTAAACGAGAACATCCCGGAGATGATCATCTCCCTTGAAAAAGAGGCCCTAGCCTCGACCGACCCGATGGCATTCGTAGAGCTTTCAGACACCGACGTGATTTACTTCGATCCTTCCCTAGAGACGAAAATAGAGGGATTGGAACAACTGCGCACTTATTATAAAGGTATGCAACTTCCTCCGGCGGATCATTTCGACATGATCCGCCCGATCGTACAAGTCACGCAAAACATAGCGGTTCTCACGTTCAACCTTGATTGCTACTTATCCGACAAGGTAATAAAATGGAACTGCACCGAGGTTTACAGACGCAACCCCGACAACCAATGGAAGATCATACAAACCCACTGGTCTTACGTGAAACCGATAGATTAAGGTTAAAACATTTGCCGCTTTCTGAACCAAAACGGTTCGCAAAATGTATTATATAGACTATTCACTAAACACAAATTATATGATACGGAATTTACTGAAAGCGGCAAATGCGCTTACATTTAGCACGATGTTCCTGTTACTCCTCGCCGGATGCAACAAGAACACGATTATTTTTGAGGATGGAACAACCCCAAACGGCTCTTCGGGAAACGAGGACCCGGGAAACAGTACGTTGGTGACTTTCAACGCCTCCGTGGAGGGCCGGAACCTATTACGTTCCATGTCTCCCATGAATAAAGGGATACAAAGCAGGGTTTATGTCTTCGACAGCAACGCCGGAACCAAGGGAAGCCCCGAGGCGTCAGGTCTTTACATAACCTCATCTCCCGGGGTGTTAACAGGAAGTGACGGATATAAAATGTTTCTCTCCAATGGCACTTATAATTTCTACGCCGTATCCGACAATTTCTCCACGATTCCCCCGACATTCACGAGTGGCGTATCCGAACCCCTCTTCAACGGTATCGATTATCTTTGGTGGAGCGCCATACAACAGGATGTAAATAGCTCCCAAATCAATATACCGATTGTTTATGGGCATGTGGCTACCCAAGTCGTAGTAGAATTAACCGGCGGTGAAGGCATCACGATCAACCAACTGGTCTCCGCCATGATCACTCCTCCTGTGGTTGGGGCTACCATGGATCTGGGCACAGGTGTCATCACTCCTGCTACCGCCTTCGGGAAAGCTGATAAGATGGGGATAAACGGATTAACCGCCCAATATATCATGTTGCCGATAAGACATACGGCTCCTATGACTCTCACGCTGGAAATATCCGCCGACAATGAAAACAGTACCCGCACCTATACCACCCAGATCCCTCTTCCGGATGGCGAGTTGAAAGCGGGAAACTCTTATTTATTTAAAGCGGTAATCAACGGTAATTCGGTCACTTTGGCCAGTGTCAACGTAAAAGACTGGACAGATGTGGACGAGACAGGAAAGCCCCTTTATCCGACCCAGAATTAAAGTCCGGTTCCTATTTTCCGTATCAATGAATATTGGTACGGAAAATATGCCTATATTTACCCCGTCACCTCTAAAAACAATACGAATATGATTGAGATTCCCGAATCCGCCACCATTGGCAAACAGGCTAGCGAAACGCTAAAGGGTAAACGGATAGCGCATGTTATCGAGTCGAACAGTCCTCACCGTTTCACGTTCTATAATGGCGATCCGGCGGAATACTCCAATAGGCTGGTAGGACGAACGGTCCTAGGCGCCCAAGGCTATGGCGCATTCGTGGACATCCTTATGGATGCGGATACCCACCTCTTGATCGGAGACGGAACCAATATGCGTTATTATACCTCCGCGGAAAAGGCCCCGAAGAAATATCAGCTTATGATCGTATTCGAGGACGACTCGTTCCTAGCTTTCACGGTTTCGATGTATGGTTCCATCTACGCTTTCAAAGGCGAGTTTGACAATCCCTATTACCAAGGTAGCATCCATAAGCTATGTCCGTTGGACGAGAGATTCGATAAAGCCTATTTTATCAGTCTCATCCGGAATCTCAAGAAAGATATATCCGCGAAGGCGTTACTCGCCACCGAGCAACGTATTCCGGGCCTAGGCAACGGAGTCTGCCAAGATATCTTGTTCAATGCCCGGATCTCCCCGAAACGAAAAATATCGACTTTATCAGAAGAGGATATAGACCGCCTCTTCAACACCGTGAAATCCACGCTGGAAGAGATGACTTGCCGAGGAGGCCGGGATACGGAGAAGGATCTATACGGCGCCTTAGGCAATTACCGCACGATCCTATCGAAGAACACCTACCATGACCCTTGCCCCATCTGCGGCGAACGGATACAGAAAGAGGCTTACCTCGGAGGCAGCATTTACTATTGCCCGCATTGCCAGCGAGAAAGATAAGTAATACGCTCAAATTGACAATATGACAATATGTAATCTGAAGCCCCGGAGAATCGTTTTTTCCGGGCAAAGGTACATACTGTTACCAAATACGAGAAAAAATATCAGCAATCAATTGTATTATAGCACTTTGCTTAAATATACACTTTCATTCTAGCGAGATTAATTCATCCTATCTCATATTTATGCAGGAGAAAGGCGCTTTTCATACGGATGCGTCGCCCATTTCTATAGGTTGCGTACCCAATTCCTACCGTATGTATCGCCTAACACATACGGTAGCGTTGCCTAACACTGGCTTTCGCGTTACCTAATCCCATTACTTTCGTCTCCCAACAGAGATATTCATCAAAAAAAACAGGGTAAAATGGATAATTTGACCATAAAGCACTCCCTATTTCTTCTATTCGCAAAAAGATCCTGTCATCATAATCCCAGATTTTCAATCAAAACGTCAAGGTTATCGCATTTTCGCTTACAATATCATTCTCCACTAATATCGCATAAGCCTAAAATATTGCCTAACCGGAAGTCCCCTTTTTTCTATATTCTTGTGGCGTTACTCCTTTCAATTTTTTAAAAATCCGATTAAAGAGTGGAACATCATTGAATCCTACTGCAAAACAGATTTCCGACACCTGCTTTTGCGAGTGTTTCAGAAGTTCGCAAGCAGTATTTAAGCGGTACTCTGTAACAAATCGCGAGAATGTCATTCCCTTGCATCGCTTGAAATAGGAACAAAACGCAGAACGGTTCATACCAACCTCGGCAGAAATATCATCTAATGAAATAGGATGAATATAATGCCCCATCACATACGTACAAATTTGCTGTATACGCCTCACATCCCGCTCTACATTCATAGGCTTGCCTGCAAAAGTATGGTCGGATGAAGTGAATAGAACCGGTAGCAAGCGGAACATTTCACACAATCGCCCCAATTCGTCCATATCGTTCATACGCAATAATATTTTGCGTATGATACGAGAGCTTTCCAAACCAAGCTTTAATGCGTTAACAGGAAAAGTTAGCCCTGCTAAACGATTGCGTAATTCGGGAAATACCTCCATGCATCTCACGACGAAAGAGTGACTGAAAGCAACCATCAAGTAATGAACGCACCCGTCACTGTCTGCCGATAAAGGGGTATATTCCCAATAATGATGCATGGATGGCGGTATCAATGCCACATCACCAGCCGAAAAAGACTGTAACGTATCGCCTGCCATTCGGGTTCCATATCCATGTAACACATAATATAACTCCCATGCATCGTGCTGATGCAATTTGGCTTCTACATGAGTTTCTATTCGTTGATCTATAAAAAAGAATGAATGGTTCTCTACTTCGGGCAATTCGTAAGGAGTGATCATCTCTTCCATAAGGTAGTCGTATATAAAATGGTTCGATACAAATATACGACAATTACATAAAACAATACAACAAATATGCGACAATAAAGCAATATAACTTTGCCGCTGAAAACAACAAGTATAACTATTAAATGTATTGTTATGGATTTCTATCAAGTATTAGAGAAAAGAAGAACCATCCGGGACTTTTCCAATAAGGAGGTAACGGACGAAGTGCTGGAAAAAGTATTATCGGCAGCCTTTAAAGCTCCGACCAACGACCATCTGCGACAGTTCGAGTTCATTGTCGTGAGAGGGCAGGAAAACATTGCCCGACTTATATCACCTGTAGCGGAAAACACCAAAACCATTCAACAAACCCAACTTAAAGCCGCCGAGAACGTAATGGACAAAGACGGATATGCTATGTTTGTCGATGCGCTTCCCAAGCAACAACGTATGCTAATCCAAAGCAACTGCCTTATCCTGCCGTTTTTCAGGCAAAAGGACTATCCCTTATGCAAGCCCGCAGACCAAAGTTCCTTGAACTATTTCGCTTCGGCTTGGGCAGCCGTAGAAAACATATTGTTAGCCGCAACAGCGGAAGGGCTGGCATGCGCTTTCCGTATTCCCATTGGCAATGAACCGGAGTACGTGAAACACCTCGTCAATGCTCCCGCTGAATATGAGTTCACTTGTTTTCTCGCCATCGGTTATGCGGCCGAGGATGCACATATATGTAAGCAGAAAGATATTCGAGTGAAAGAGAGAATTCACAAAAATATATGGTAAGCCCAAATACGAAAGGCCATATCTTGATAAGTGATGAAAAAAGAAAAAGCCCTGTAATCTTTAAATTACAGAGCTTTACTTTATTTTACTTTCTTTGAAAGCGGTCCGGACGGGACTCGAACCCGCGACCCCATGCGTGACAGGCATGTATTCTAACCAGCTGAACTACCGAACCATTTTATAATCAATAATAATTTTGAAAAAGAGGCGGTCCGGACGGGACTCGAACCCGCGACCCCATGCGTGACAGGCATGTATTCTAACCAGCTGAACTACCGAACCTCTTTTCTTTTATCGCTATCTCTCTCGATTGCGGTGCAAAGGTAAGTATTATTTTTAAATCTGCAATAGCTGACGCAAAAAAATATCATATTTGATAGTAAAAATATCTGGAGAGACCTCAGAAGCTACATAATTATGCCGCCCCTATCCCCTTCCCGATCACACCAGTTTATCACAAATACATTTCATTTTGGAACTTTTCAATCGCCATTCATAATTATGTAATGATAATTTGTTACTTTTGCAACTCAATATAAATGCTTAACAACAATGGACGTTGCCATTATTAAATATAATGCCGGAAACATCTACTCGGTAGATTACGCTTTGAAGCGGTTGGGCGTTACCCCGATCATCACGGCTGATCCGGAATTATTAAATAAAGCGGATAAGGTTATCTTTCCCGGAGTAGGTGAAGCTTTCACGACCATGGAGTATTTAAGGGAGCATAAATTGGATCAGGTGATCTTGAACCTAAAGCAACCGGTACTCGGGATATGCCTCGGCATGCAATTGATGTGCATGCGTTCAGAGGAGGGAAACGCGGATTGCTTGGGGATCTTCCCTACGGAAGTGAAACGTTTCATTCCGCGAAAGCATGAGGACAAGGTTCCTCACATGGGTTGGAATACTTTGACAAACGTTAAAAGCGGCCTATTCAATGAGCGATTGGAGAACAAATTTGTTTACTTCGTACATAGTTATTATGTACCTGTAAATGAATATACGGCGGCTACGACCGATTACATCCTTCCGTTCAGCGCCGCTTTACATAAGGACAACTTCTACGCGACACAGTTCCATCCGGAAAAAAGTGGATCGGTAGGAGAGGTTATATTGAAAAACTTTTTAAAGATATGATTGAGCTTATTCCCGCTATAGATATAATAGATGGCAAATGCGTCCGGTTGACGCAAGGAGATTACGCGACCAAGAAGGTTTACAACGAAGATCCTCTGGAGGTGGCCAAGATGTTCGAGGGTAACGGCATCCGGCGTTTGCATGTGGTAGATTTGGATGGAGCCCGTGAAGGACGCATCATCAACTACCGTATCCTTGAGCGGATAGCGACCCGGACTTCCTTGATCATTGATTTCGGAGGGGGCTTGAAACAAGAGGATGATCTGGAGATCGCCTTCGAAAGCGGCGCCCAGATGGTAACCGGAGGCAGTATCGCCGTGAAGAACCCGGAAATGTTCACCTCTTGGATCAGCAAGTTCGGTAGCGAGAAAATCATATTAGGGGCCGATGCCAAAGAAAAGAAGATCGCCATCAGCGGTTGGGAGGAAACGACCAGCCAAGAGTTGGTTCCTTTTATCAAAGGATATTACGACAAGGGGATTACCAAGGTGATCTGCACGGATATCGCACGGGATGGTATGCTGCAAGGCCCGGCTATCGATTTATATAAAGAGATACGGGACGAGATCCCCTTCCTTTATATCATAGCGAGCGGTGGCGTAAGCTCGATCGAGGATATTGAGAAATTATCTGAGGCTGGGATTCCCGCTGTCATTTTCGGCAAGGCCATTTATGAGGGGAAGATCCAGTTGAAAGATTTACTTCGTTTTACTTGAAATAATAAAATAGATATATGCTAGCCAAGAGAATTGTTCCCTGTCTGGATATAAAGGATGGAAAGACCGTAAAAGGCATCAACTTCGTGAACTTTCGCGACGCTGGAGACCCCGTGGAGTTGGGCGCCCAGTACAGCCGTGAAGGGGCCGACGAATTAGTGTACTTGGATATTACCGCCTCACACGAGGGGCGAAAGACTTTCACCGAGTTGGTAAAACAAGTGGCGGCCCATATCAGCATCCCTTTTACCGTGGGTGGAGGTATCAACGAATTGAAGGACGTGGATCGTTTGCTTAGCGCTGGCGCCGATAAGGTCTCGATCAACTCGGCGGCTTTACGTAACCCGGCATTAATCGAGGAGATCGCCAAGAACTTTGGTAGTCAGGTATGCGTAGTCGCTATCGACGCTAATTTTGAGAACAATGACTGGCTATGCTATCTAAACGGAGGGCGTGTCCCGACGGATAAGTATTTGTTTCAATGGGCCTCGGAAGCGGAAAGCCGTGGCGCCGGCGAGATCCTTTTCACCAGTATGACGCACGATGGCGTAAAAGACGGATACGCGAACGACGCTCTGGCTACCTTGGCCGATACGTTGCATATCCCGGTTATCGCCTCCGGTGGAGCGGGAAAGATGGAACATTTCCGGGATACGTTTTCCAACGGGAAAGCGGGCGCGGCTTTAGCGGCCAGCGTTTTCCATTTCGGCGAGATACGGATTAGCGACTTGAAGCAATACCTCAAGGACGAGGGGATCAATGTAAGGATATAACACATTATATATAAAGATGAAATTAGATTTCGAGAAAATGGGCGGATTAATACCCGCTATCGTACAAGACAACAACACGAGTAAGGTATTAATGTTGGGCTTCATGAATCAAGAAGCTTATGATGAGACAGTAAGTACGGGTAAGGTTACATTCTTTAGCCGCACGAAAAACCGTTTGTGGATGAAGGGAGAGAGTAGCGGAAATACGTTGCAGGTAGTTAGCATCACGGCGGATTGCGACAACGATACATTATTGATCAAGGCGATTCCAGCCGGACCGGTTTGTCATACGGGAGCGGATACTTGTTTCGGCGAGAAGAACGTAGAGGATATCATGTTCTTGAAATACTTGCAGAACTTCATCGAGCGTCGCCGTCAAGAAATGCCGGAAGGTTCCTATACGACTACCTTATTCCAGAAAGGCGTGAATCGCATGGCCCAGAAAGTCGGCGAAGAAGCGGTAGAGACCGTTATCGAGGCGACCAACGGAACCGAGGACGGCTTCATCTATGAGGCATCCGACTTGGTTTACCACTTAATCGTATTATTGACAAGCAAGGGACTTCGTCTGGAAGACCTCGCCCGTGAATTAAAGAAAAGACATAAAGGTTGATAAATTCTATGGAAGAAGATATTCTACTCAAATTAGAGAACGTGGAGATATGCCGTGAGGAAAACAGGGTATTACACGACGCATGCCTCACGCTTCGTAACGGAGAGTTCGTATATGTGATCGGGAAGGTAGGCTCCGGTAAAAGCAGCCTGCTCAAGTCCTTGTATTGCGAGATACCGATCTTGCGAGGCGAGGCACGTATCATGGATTACAACCTCACCAAGATGAAGCGGAAGGATATCCCTTATTTGCGTAGGAAACTAGGTATCGTCTTCCAAGATTTCCAATTGTTGACCGACCGTTCCGTCTCCAAGAATCTGGAATTCGTGCTGAAAGCCACCGGATGGAAAAAGAAAAGCGAGATCAAGGAACGGATAGACAACGTGCTCCGTCAGGTAGGCATGCAAGACAAAGGCTATAAAATGCCGCATGAGCTATCCGGCGGGGAACAACAACGTATCGTTATTGCCCGTGCCCTTCTGAACAACCCCAAGTTGATACTGGCGGATGAGCCGACCGGCAACTTGGACCCGGAGACGAGCGGACAAATCGTACAACTCTTACACGACATCTGCCAGCAGGGAACGGCGGTGATTATGACCACTCATAACTATACGATCGTGCATAATTATCCTGCCCGCATAGTAAAATGCGAGAATGCCTGTCTAAGTGATGTCAGAGAATAATTTTTTTGTAACTTTGCGGTCGCATTCGATTGAAAAAGAAAACAATTTAATATAGAACAAAAGAAGATGAAAGTTTTAAAGTTTGGCGGTACTTCTGTGGGATCTGCACAGAGAATGAAAGATGTAGCGAAACTGATCACGGGAGACCGTAAGATCGTTGTATTGTCAGCCATGTCGGGTACAACCAACTCGTTAGTCGAGATTTCCGACTACCTGTACAAAAAGAACCCAGACGGAGCGAATGAGATCATCAACAAGCTTGCCATGAAATATATGGGCCATGTTGAGGAACTATACAGCACCGAGGAATATAAACAGAAGGCCAAAGAACTGATAAAATCTCATTTCGAATATATCCGTACGTTCACGAAGGATCTGTTTACCTTGTTCGAGGAAAAGGTTGTCTTGGCACAAGGAGAGTTGATCTCTACGGGTATGATGAATCTTTATTTGAACGAATGCGGCGTGAAATCCGTATTGATCCCGGCTTTGGATTATATGCGTACGGATAAGAACGCGGAACCGGACCCTGTCTATATCAAAGAGAAATTGGTGAAATTACTCGCTGATAATAAGGATGCTGATCTATACATCACACAAGGTTATATCTGCCGCAACGCTTACGGCGAGATCGATAACCTACAACGAGGTGGTAGCGACTATAGCGCATCCTTAATCGGCGCGGCTATCGGTGCGGAAGAGATCCAGATCTGGACAGACATCGACGGTATGCACAATAACGACCCTCGTATCGTACAGGGAACGTCTCCAGTCCGTCAATTGCATTTCGAGGAAGCTGCCGAATTAGCTTATTTCGGAGCCAAGATCCTTCACCCGACTTGTATATTGCCGGCTAAATTGAACAACATCCCGGTTCGTTTGTTAAATACGATGCAGCCGGACGCTCCGGGTACATTGATCTCAAACGCTATCGAAAAAGGTAAGATCAAAGCGGTCGCCGCCAAAGACAATATTACCTCTATCAAGATCAAGAGCGGACGTATGTTGCTAGCTACAGGTTTCTTGCGTAAGGTATTCGAGACTTTCGAGAACTACCAGACTCCGATCGACATGGTTACGACTTCCGAAGTGGGTGTCTCCGTTACGATCGATAACCGCAAGCATCTGGAAGAGATCGTTGACGATTTGAAGAAGTACGGAACCGTGACCGTAGACGAGGATATGGTTATCGTTTGCGTGGTTGGCGACCTAGAATGGGATAACATCGGCTTCGAGGCTCGTATCGTACAAGCTATGAAGGATGTCCCGGTCCGTATGATCTCCTACGGAGGAAGCAACTACAACGTCTCCTTGCTGATCAAGGCCTCGGACAAGCAGAGAGCGCTGCAAGCTCTAAGCGATCATTTATTTAACAACAAATAAAAACAAACGAGGGCGGCCTTTTACAGACTGCCCTTATTTATCTTTATATAATTTCGTATAATATGCTCAAAGGAACATTTCCTGTAGAAAAGTTCAAGCAGCTTTCTACGCCTTTTTATTATTATGATGTCAAGCTATTGCAAGACACATTAGACGTAGTAAAAACCGAATCCGGGAAATATGGTTACCACGTGCATTATGCCGTGAAAGCGAATGCCAATCCCCGTATCCTTTCCATCATAGCGGCAAACGGCCTTGGCGCAGACTGCGTAAGTGGCGGCGAGGTACAGGCAGCTTTAGATGCCGGTTTTCCTGCCGATAAGATTGTCTTTGCCGGTGTTGGCAAAGCGGATTGGGAGATCAACCTAGGACTGGACAATGATATTTTCTGCTTTAACGTGGAATCTGCCGTTGAGCTGGAAATCATCAATGAGCTGGCGGCCGCTAAAAATAAAGTAGCCTCTATCGCCCTTCGTATCAACCCGGAAGTGGATGCCCATACGCATGCCAAGATCACGACGGGTATGAAAGAGAATAAATTCGGTATCAACCTTAGCCAATTAGGAGGTGTACTGGATAAATTAAAGGAGATGAAGAATGTGAAGTTGATCGGTATCCATAGCCATATCGGTTCACAGATCACGGATATGTCTAGCTTCCGCAATTTGGTAATTCGTTTCAACGAGATACAGGAAGAACTGGAAGCTCATGGGGTTACAGTGGAGAACCTAAACTTCGGAGGTGGACTAGGTATCGATTACTATCACCCGAATCATTTATCGATCCCGGCTTTCGATAACTATTTCGCAGCCATTCATAAACTGCTTCAAGTACGTCCGGGTCAACAGGTACATTTTGAGCCGGGACGTTCGATCGTCGCTCAATGCGGAACATTAATCTCTAAGGTATTATATGTCAAGGAAGGAGAGACGAAGAAATTCGCTATCCTTGATGCAGGTTTCACGGAATTGATCCGCCCGGCGATGTACGACGCTTATCACCGTATCGAGAACATCAGCAGCGATGAGGCAGTAGAGACTTACGATGTAGTGGGCCCGATCTGTGAGTCATCGGATGTATTCGGTAAGGATGTAGAGTTGAATAAGGCTCATCGTGGCGACTTGATCGCCCTTCGTTCCGCCGGCGCTTATGGCGAGGTCATGGCCTCCCAATACAACTGCCGCCATTTACCGAAAGCCTATTATTCCGATACGATAAAATAATGAGCCAATTGATCAATGTGCCAATGTAAATACCTTGAGTAGCTTATTGGCACATTGGCGTATTAATCATATTGGCTCATTAATGATATTGGCACATTGGCATATTAATCACATTGGCACATTATTATGTTTCTACTCAATAATACAGAGCTTTTCCTATTGGGAATCACCTTAATAGGGTTCGTTATCTTATCTCTTTATTATCTGATCGCTTATGCCCGCCTTTTACGTGCGTCAAGACGAACGGATGATACCTTAGAGGAAGGTAATAAACTCCCCGTATCCATCATCATATACGCTAAAAATGATTCTGAGAACCTCAAGAAACACCTTCCTGCGTTACTTACACAAGATTACCCGGAATATCAGGTAGTCGTTATCAACGATGGCTCGAGCGACGATACTGACGATACGCTAAAGTTCTTTCAAAATGAGTATAAACATTTGTATCATACTTACGTCCCCTCGGACGCTCGTTACCTAAGCCGCCGTAAACTGGCGTTTACCCTAGGCGTGAAAGCGGCCAAATACGATATTCTTCTATTCACGGAGGCGAATTGCCAACCGCTCAACGATCAATGGTTATCTGCCATGGTTGGTGGATACACACCCGAGACCAGTATTGTCTTGGGCTACTGCAAATACAGCAACTACAAGGGATTCTTTCATAAGTTGATCGCCTATGATAACTTATTGACGGGTTTACGTTATCTATCTTCCGCCCTCTCCCATCACCCATATACCGGAAACGGACGAAATTTATCTTATCGGAAAGAGTTATTCTTCAAGCATAAAGGTTACTACCAATCCTTGAACTTGCATGCGGGAGACGATGACTTATTCATCAACGAAGCCTCGACCAAGGAGAATACGAAAGTAATCTACACTCCGGACAGCCTAACGGAAATGGATCAAATCGAACGTTTTGGAATCTGGAAAGAGATGAAGGTTTCCCGTGCCGCCACTCAACGGTATTACAAAGGAAGCGCCTTGACATTCTATCATCTCGAATCCACTTGTTTCTTCCTTTTCCAAGTATCGGTTATCGCTACGGTTGTGATCGGATTACAGGGCAACTGGCTAATCTCCTTGATCGCCGTATTATTATATTTGATACGTTTTATAATCAAGGCAATCGTTTTCGGCAAATCGGCTCGAATGCTTCAACAAAGCCCTACTATCGGTTGGTTATTCCTGCTGGAGTTTATTCAACCCATATTCAATGGATATGTCCGTATTTACCGGCTTTTCAGAAGTAGGAAGGATTATACGTTCCGGTTGGAGAATTAATAATGATGAGCACTCTCATAGGATATCTCTTCTTCCGCCACTTTGGGAAGTTCTTCCTCCTCTAGTAGCGGGTAGGCTGGGGTAAACTTCGCATGATAGGTAGATTCCACATACGTCTTTTCCAATAAACGGACGACATTTTCTAAAGTAGCTTGCCGTTCTTTGGGTTTAAGCTGACATTCCCAAATCACCATCGTATTCCAGCCCATCGCTCGTAATTCCTCACGTACACGGGCATCCCGAGCTTTATTCCGGTTTAGTTTCTCGGTCCACCACTCTACCCGGGTACGGGGAGGACGAAATTCCGGGCAACCCTCGTGCCCATGCCAGAAACAGCCGTTCACGAAGATAGCGGTCTTATATTTACGCAATACGATATCAGGGGTACCGGGAAGGCGCTTTACATTCACACGAAAGCGAAAGCCACAATGGAACAGGTATTTACGGACTATAATCTCGGGCTTTGTATTCTTGCCCTTAATCATAGACATGATATAGCTACGCTTTTCTTTAGAGATAAGATCTGTCATATCAATCCGGCAAAACTAGAACGTATGCCAAAGATACGGCTTTTATTCAAAACGGATACTCTTGGCCGGATCAATCTTCGTAATCAAATAGGAAGGTCCCAGCATCATCAACATGGAGGCGGCCAATGTCCCTATATTCAAAAGGAACAGTGAAAATAGACTCAGATCGATAGGCACGGCATCCAAATAATAAATAGAAGGGTCTAATTGGATAATATGGAAATGAGATTGAAGCAAACAAAGAGAGATACCGATGATATTCCCCCACAACATTCCTTTGCCGATCAAGAAGAAAGAGACATACAAGAAAATCTTGCGAATACTGTTATTATTTTGTCCCAAGGCTTTTAGGATTCCGATCATATTGGTACGTTCCAAGATTATGATCAATAATCCTGAGATCATGGTAAACCCTGCGACGGAAAGCATCAGCGCCAAGATAACCACCACATTAATGTCTAGCACATCCAGCCAATTAAAGATCATCGGGTTCAACTCCTTGATCGAGCGGGCGTAAAACGTATTACCATTTCGGTCTTGCCGTTCCGTCAGATCGAAATAAATATCCTCGGCCACTTGGTCCAAACGATCATAGTCATCCACTTGCAACTCCAGTCCGCTTACTTGATCTTTATCCCAACCGTTCAAGCGACGTATCTGCTTAATATCGGCGATTACGAACATCTTGTCATAATCAAGGAAACCCGTCTCATAAATCCCCGTGATCGTGAACTTACGGGCACGCACATCGTCTTGCACAAAATAAGTCAGGAAAGAATCCCCTACCTTTAGTCCTAGCAGATCTGACAAATACTTGGAAATAATAACATCCGTAGAGTTCTTATCCGGCTGGATCGTAAAGATCTCGCCCTCTTTTAAATTATCCTTGAAGAAAGTCCAGTCATAATCCGTATCCACCCCTTTCAAGACAATACCTTGAAAGTCTTGGTCAGTCTTCAAGATACCTAGCTTCGTTGCGAATTTCTCGACATGGCGAATACCGGGGAATGCATCGAGCGCATTCAATAAAGTATCGCTAACCGCTATCGGCTGCGACTCATAGGAAGAATTACTATCGAAATTCGTGATCTGGATATGCGAGCCGAAACCGATCACCTTGTTCCGGACCTCTTTCTTAAAGCCTATCACGATCGCCACCGAAAGGATCATCACCGCCAATCCCAAAGCGATCCCGATCATGGCAATACGAACAGCGGGAGGAGTAACCTCACGATCCCCCTCCTTGCTGAAATGTATCTTTTCGGCGATAAATAGCTCTAAATTCATTTATAACATTCTTCCCGGATAAGCTTCCAACGCCTTTGATAACACCGTCAAAGCTTTCGCCAGGTCTTCCTTTTTCAAAACATAGGCCATACGAACCTCATTCTTACCAAGTCCCGGTGTTGTGTAAAAACCCGACGCCGGTGCCATCATGACCGTCTGACCCTCGTATTCAAACTCTTCCAGACACCAAGCGCAGAACTTATCGGCATCATCCACCGGAAGTTTAGCCACCGTATAGAAAGCGCCCATCGGTATGGGAGAATAAACGCCGGGAATACGGTTCAAGCCATCGATCAAGCATTTACGCCGTTCCACATACTCGTCATAAGTCTCACGGGCATACTCCTCGGAAGCATCCAAAGAAGCCTCGGCAGCGATCTGTCCGATCAAAGGCGGGCTTAAACGAGCTTGGCAGAACTTCATGACGGCACTACGCACCTCGGCATTTTTCGTAATCAACGCACCGATACGGATACCGCATTCCGAATAGCGTTTGGAGACAGAATCGATCAATACCACGTTCTGCTCGATACCTTCCAGATGACAAGCCGAGATATACGGGGAACCGGTATAGATAAACTCCCGGTATACCTCATCTGAGAAAAGATAAAGATCATATTTCTTTACGATATCCCGGATTTGATTCATCTCACGACGCGTATACAAATAACCCGTAGGATTGTTCGGGTTACAGATCAGGATCGCTTTGGTACGCTCATTGATCAACTCCTCGAATTTTTCCACTTTCGGAAGAGAAAATCCTTCCTCTATCGTAGTCGTCACTGTCCGGATCACGGCTCCTGCCGAGATAGCGAATGCCATATAATTGGCATAAGCAGGTTCCGGTACGATAATCTCATCACCCGGATTCAAGCAACTCAAGAAGGCAAACAAAACAGCCTCCGAACCACCGGTAGTGATGATAATATCGTCAGCCGTAAGATTAATATCATACTTTTTATAATATCCAACCAACTTCTCGCGATAACTGCGATATCCCTGACTAGGGCTATATTCCAACACCGTACGATCGACATTACGGATCGCATCGAGTGCCGCTCGCGGAGTGGGAAGGTCGGGCTGACCGATATTCAGGTGATACACATGAACTCCTCTCTGTTTGGCAGCATCGGCCAATGGAGCCAGCTTCCGGATCGGGGAAGCGGGCATTTCGACTCCTCTTTGTGAGATGTTGGGCATTATTATTCTATATTTATTCGTTTTTATGATGCAAAGATAGGCATTTTAGTTGACAGTTGACACCAAATTCAAGCCGTTTATGACTTGAACCGCATCACGCTCTTTACAGTCATCGACTCATCATTGGCAGTGAGGTAAGTAACCGAATAGTCCTTACCTCCCTCCTCGACATTGACAATCACATGACCGGCATCAAACGACGAGGGGTTAAGTATATCAAGCCACGGCTGTCCGGCATCCTCGGCACGACGTTCTGCAGGGAACACGGTAGGACACACGATGCGCTCGCCGGGATAAAGATTCCGGTTATAAAAACGCTCCATGACCGAAGGCAGTGTATGAAGCTGATCCCACACGTTGTTGACAACAACACGCGGACGCAACGCAGCCACGAGCTTATCAGTCATTGACATGTGTCCGTGGTGATTGATTTTCGCCACACTCACCGGCTCAACCACGTCGGCTATCGCATCCTCTATCTCGAATCTCTTTCCATTAGGCAACTCCCAGCCATCAGAGAAGTCTCCCGCCGTATAGAATTTGAAATCGCCGTAGGTAAAGATCATGCCCAGGCTCATTCCGTTTTCACTGAACTTAACCGGATTGGATTTCTTGCGCTCCGCATAGAGGTCACGTATATTCCCCTCCTTATCGGCAATGCGGCCGTTGGCACAGATATTTCTTACCGAGAATCCCGGATATGCCGTAGCGTCTTTCTTCATGGCGATCTGGTTGGTTTCGCCAAGACAGAACTTCTCAATCTCCATCTTCTTATGAGCCAACATATAGTCGTAAAAATCCTTCATGTGCTCAAAAGCATCGGCTGCCTCCTGGGTCAAAGGAAGAGGATCGTTGTAGTCGGGCCAGCAACGGTCAAAAGCCTTGCCAAACGTAAGGTACTCGGCAGCCTGAGAGAATCCACTTAGGTAGTAATCCTTACCATCCCTCGTCTCCTTACGAGCGTAGAATTTATTGTTGCCACCGTGATCTGAATGATAGTGCGTCAACATCATATAATCAACATAATCCTTCTGAGGGTTCACTCTCCGGACATAGCGTGAGATCCACTCCCCGGCATGCCGATCGGGATTGGGAAGCACCGGCACAGCCAATTTACCGCGCCCAACCGCATTATGATCACCACAATCAAGCAGCATCGTTGTACCGTCGGGGAAAATCAAGAACATCGATTCCGACACCCCGGTATAAATCAGATGAATCTGGAACTGCCCCTTTTTCCATCCTTTCCATGCTTTTCCTACTTCAGCATCCTTAGCGCCCCACGCCAAAGCCTCCCTGAAATCCATCAAACAAGCAGCGCTCACAAGCGTAGCATTCTTCAAAAAACCTCTTCTATCCATCATTCAAAACCGATATTAATATTAGCCTACCCACAAATATACGGAATAATTCTTAATTCTATTAAATACCCGGCCGTGGCGAATCCTTGCTAGCGTGCATCGTAGAAACAAAGGCATTCGGATCGATCTCTTTCACCTCATCTTTCAAGCGGGGCATATCTTTTCGTTCAGCGATCGTGAATATAATCTCAGTCTCATTTCCCTGATACATTCCCTTACCGTGAATAAAAGTACCCCTCATACCCATTTTATCGACTATCAAGGTCTTCAACTCCTGTGTCTTACGAGAGACAATGAAGACGGCACGGTTCGGATTCTCCGTCTGGAACATCTCCACGATTTTTCCATATACGAAAATAGTAAACCAAGAATACAAAGGTACCGCCCAATCCTTAAATACGATCAAGCCCAACAATACGACCGCAGAATCCAATACGATGATCATATTGCTGACCTTCAAGTTGGAGTCATTAGCGATCACACGTGCCAATACATCCGTACCGGCACTCGTACTTTGCGCCCGGAAAATACAAGTCACACCCAATCCTAAAATAGCTCCACCGTAAAAGGCGGCGATAAAGGCATCGTTCTCCACCAATGGATCGGTAAGGAAATAAGATAATGAGTCGGTAAATATAGAGATCAGCAAGAAAGTAACGATCGTCTTCGGGCCGGAAGACAATCCGATCTTTTTCATCGCCAAAATCATCAACGGGATATTGAAGCAAAGCGCCGTCGCACCCATCGGCAAACCATCCGGGAAGAACGGGAACAAATCTTTCGTCACATAGTGGATTACGATAGAGATACCATACACACCTCCCGGTACGATTTTGTAAGGCGCTAGGAAAAGCACGTAACTAAGTGCCTGCAAAAATGAACCTACCACGATTAAGGAGTAGTCCATTACATTTCTCTTCAAAGTAGCATTAGAAGGGACTAAAAGTTGTTGTGTTGTCATGACTCGAATTAAGCGTTATTTGTAAAACGCCGCAAACTTACACAATCTTCTTCGATTTATACGCGAGCCTTAAAAAAAAGTATCCCCACTATTTACCTTTTGACAGGAAATAGTGGGGGACACACTCTTATATAGTATAAATTACTTACTTGCGTTATCCGCTAAGTACACTTCCGGGAACGTATTAACACCCAGCGTACGGTTGTTATTGTTCGTGATGTTCAATAAAGTAACATACTTACGATATTGATCCGGGCTCAAAGCCTTCTTCATCAACTTCAAGTTACCGTAAACCGCTTGATACATTTTCTTATCCTGCAATTTAGCGCTAGCTTTTACGCTCGCATTCTGCATCTCGATGAAATATTCGTTGATGTTAGCTACCTCGTCCAACTGGCTCGGAGTCAATTGCAAATAGTTCGCTAACTTCTCTGTACTTACCACAAACGGTTCTCTACTCAAACTCGGTTTCTGAGCGAAGCTCATTGTCGCACACATCAATAAGGCTGCGACTGCCATTCCAAAACGTTTCATAATACCTAAAAACCTTAAATTGTTAAACCTAAACAAAAACCTTAAAAACACATAGCCCAATCACATTGGCTTAATTACTTCTCAGCCAAATAGCTGTCCAAAAGCGGATTAGAAACCTTATCTTCCTGATTAGCGCGAGTCACATTAATCAACGCTACATATTTACGATATTGATCTTTAGTCAATGCACGTTTCATCAGTTTCAAATTACACAACAATGCGTTGCGAGTTTCTTCCGGTCTTGCGTTATTGCAAAGCGCTTCCGCAGACAGGGGTTGACCTAATTGATTCTCGAAGTAAGTATTAATCTCTGACACCTCAGCGATCTGGTTTGCGTCAAGCTGCAAATATCTGCTTAGCTTATCGAAACTCATACTCTTTGAATCACTAACCTTTTGAGCGAAGCTCATTGTCGCTACCATCATTAAAGCGACTACCATCATACCTAAACGTCTCATAATACCTAAAATTTAAACCTAAACTAAGACCTTAACTAATAAATGCGGCGTTTCCGCATCTTCTATCTTTCTCTTTTTGTTACTGCAAATATAACAGTATGTTTTATAACATTGTTCTTCAATACGGTTAATTTTTGCAAACAATTGACGTTATTGATATATATCAAGGCATATAGCAATCATTTTGTAACACATATTACGATAAACACTATCTATTTCATCATAGACACCGTTTATAAACAAACAAAAGCCTAGATATATTCTTATACAAGCCTAGCTGTATTCTTATACGATACCGTATCTATTCTATAATCTCCGTCGTGGATTATACAAACCACAGCGTGGTCTATAAAAACCACGACATGATCTATACAGACCACGACGTGGTTTATAGAATAGATACAGTCACAAGATACTTTTTATGCAATAGCTTGATACTTTACATCTATCCTTTACTTATTTATCGGCTAGATAAACATCGGGGAAGGAAAGCCCGCTCGTCATCCGGTTATTATTGTTCGTTACGTTGATCAAAGCCACGTATTTCCGATATTGATCGGTGCTTAACGCCTTTTTCATCAACTTTAAGTTGCCAAATACGGCTTGCCGCATCCGTTTATCCCGCATTTTATGGCTTCCCCTCAAGCCCTCGCTTTGCTTTTTCCTAAAATAATCGTTGATCATCCCTACCTCATTAATCTGGCTAGGACGTAATTCCAGATAGCTTACCAATTGGCCCACATTGACTACAAACGGTTCTTTATGTAAGCTCGATTCCTGCGCAAAACTCATTGTCACACTTACCAACAAGGCTGACATAGCCATTACTAAACGTTTCATACTACCTATTCCTTTCATTTGTTAAACCTTAAAAACCTATTTCTCTGTGATCTTTGATACAAATATAGGGTGAGGTTTCCCGCTAGAAAAGGAAGAATCGACGAAGTACGCCGTAGGTTTAGACGAAACCGGGAATCAAGCGGATCAAGAAATCAGCTTATTCCTCTCGTACGAGGCTTTTACCAAGCGGATATAGACGAATAAGGAAAGAAGGCAACAAACCGCCCCGACTCCGTAGGCGGTAGCCAGATTGGTATGGGTAGCGATAAAGCCGGCGGACAGCATCCCGATCCCCATCCCGAAATCGAAAGAGGTCAAGTAGGTAGAAGTGGCCGTACCGCGCATATGGTGCGGAGCGACATTCACGAAAAGACATTGAAAAGCCGGTACACTCACGCCAAAACCGATACCGATCGCCAAGGCGCAAGCGAAAAAGACAAATGATGTATGTACGGTAGCGAACACGGAAAACGAGATCGCTAAAGAAACCAAGGATACGATGGACACGACATGGATCTTGCCATGGTCCACCAACCGCCCGGAAATCAAACGGGCCGTCCCTACACCGATCGCCATACATATAAAGAAATAGCCTGGGTTCGGCACCTCGATCTCTTTACCATATAATACCACGAACGAGAGCAACATCCCATAAGGTATAGCGACCAGCAAATAGGCCAAGGCCGCAGGAAGCGCTTTTACCAAGATAAAACGATCCAACGAGAAGGCCGGACGAGGCACTTTCTCCCGTTTCGGATAACGGATCAGCCCGACGGAGCCGATCCCGACCAACGCGATCACCAAAGCGACCCCTATGATCCAGAAGAAACCATGCCGATCGTACAGCCCGACCGCCACCAAAGGAGCCAAAGACATGGCGAGATTGATCGTCAATCCGTAAAAGCCCATGCCCTCTCCTCTTCGCTTGGAAGGGATCACGTCTATCGTAATCGTATTGCCAGAGACTGAGGTCAGTCCCATAAACCCGCCTTGGATGAAACGAACCGCCATGATCGTATAGACTGTCATAGCAAACCAATAACCGGCAAACAAACAGGCGAATATCGTGAAGGCGAATACATATAACGGTTTGCGGGAGAAACAATCCACCAGATATCCCGAGAACGGGCGCACGCACAGCAACCCGATCGTATAGCTAGACAAGACCATCCCCACCTCGGACGTGCTGATGCCCAATTCCTCTACCAGATAGACCGGCATGGTAGGCATCAACATATAAAAGGCGAAATTCATCAAGAAGTAAGAGATACAACATTGGACGAAATTCCGGTTCCAAAGTACAGGTTTAGTCTCGCTCATTCCTCATTATTACTTATGCCAGCTCACTCAACTCCAGCCAGCGCATCGTTTTCTCGTCGATCTCTTCCATGACTTGGGTGATCCGTTGAGATTTAGCCATAAGCTCGTCCGTAGACAAAGTACCACTGCTCATAGCGGTCTCCAACTCCGCCTTCTCCGCCTCCAAAGCCGGTATCTCCTCCTCTAGGGCCTCGAACTCTTTCCGTTCCTTGAAAGTGAGTTTTTTCTTTTGCTCATTGACAGGACGAGACGGTTTCTCCGGAGCCGGGTTTTGTCTCGCTTGCAAAGCAGCCTCCGCCTCTTTTTCCAGTTGGTCTTGCACGTCTTTCCAATCCCGGTACTGCGTATAGTTGCCGGGGAAATCCTTGATATCGGCGTTACCCCGGAAAACCAGCAGGTGATCTACCACCTTATCCATAAAGTAACGGTCGTGGGAAACGACGATAGCGCACCCCTTGAAGTTACGAAGGTATTCCTCCAATACGTTCAAGGTCACTATATCCAAATCATTGGTCGGCTCATCGAGCACCAAAAAGTTCGGGCTACGCATCAATACCGTACATAAATAGAGACGACGCTTCTCGCCACCGCTCAATTTATAAACGTAATTATGCTGTTTCTCCGGCGTGAACAGGAAATAGTTCAAGAACTGGGACACTCCCATCTTCTGTCCGTTACCCAAATCCACGTATTCGGCGATCGCCTGCACCACGTCGATCACTTTCATTTGCTCATCGAACTTCAAGCCCTCTTGACTATAATAGCCAAAGCGAACGGTCTCGCCCACATCGAAATGGCCGCTATCAGGAGCCACCTCCCCCATCAGCATCTTGATAAAGGTAGATTTGCCCGTACCGTTATTCCCGACAATACCCATCTTCTCGTAACGGGCGAAAATATAGTTGAAATCCTCCGTAATCTTCAAGTCACCGAAACGTTTGCTTACATTCACCGCCTCGAAAATCTTCGAACCAATGTAAGAAGCCTTTACGTCCAAGTTCACCTTTCCGGTATCCCGTTGTTGCTTCGCTTTCTTTTCCAGCTCATAAAAGGCATCGATACGGTACTTCGCTTTCGTGCCCCGTGCCTGCGGCTGGCGGCGCATCCAATCCAGTTCCGTACGGAGAAGATTCTTCGCACGCTCCACGTCGGCGTTCATCGCCTCGACACGCTCTTGGCGTTTCTCCAGATAATAACTATAATTACCTTTATACGAATAGATTTGTTTATTATCGATCTCGATGATCTCACTACAAACACGATCCAAGAAGTAACGGTCGTGCGTCACCATCAAGATACTGATATTGGCCCGGCTCAGATAATCTTCCAGCCACTCGGTCATTTCCAGATCCAAATGGTTCGTCGGCTCATCCAAGATAATCAATTCAGGGTCCGTGATCAAGACATTCGCCAAGGCTACCCGTTTCAACTGTCCTCCGGACAATTCCCCGATCTTCTGATTGAAGTTATGAATCTTCAACTGCCCGAGGATTTGTTTCGCTTTCTGCTCATAATCCCACGCCTTGAAGCTATCCATACGGGTAAGGATGTCCTCCAGATTCGAGTGCTCCTCTTTCGTCATCGCCTCCTCGTACTCAGCTATCAACTGGACAGTCTCGTTCTTCGAGTGGAAGCAAGCCTGTAGCACGGTCAGTTCTTCCGGATAAGAAGGTGATTGCTCCAAATACCCGACCCGCAGGTCTTTCCGGAAAACCACCTCACCCGAGTCGTAATCCTCCTTACCACCGATAATATTCAATAAGGTAGTCTTACCCGTCCCGTTTTTGGCGATCAACCCGATCTTCTGTCCTTGCGCGACTCCGAACGTTATATCCTCGAAAAGAACCAAATCACCGAAGCTCTTGGTCAGCTTATCTATCTGAAGGTAACTTATCATGTTTTCTAATTTAAATTCAAATCGGAAGGCAAACTTACACAAAATCCTCGAATTTTAAGCTTTTCTCCGTACCTTTGGTGGAAGAATAAGAAAAACACCATGAATGTTAGAATAGATGAAAGTTGGAGAAAACGTCTGCAAGAAGAATTTGACAAGCCTTATTTCGAGCAATTGGTGACATTTGTCAAAAACGAATATAAGCAAGCGCACGTACTTCCTCCCGGGCCCCAGATATTCCATATATTTAACGCATGCCCGTTTGAGAAGGTAAAAGTCGTTATCTTGGGACAAGACCCCTATCCTAATCCGGGACAATACTACGGGGTCTGCTTCTCGGTACCCGAGGGCGTGGCGATTCCCGGCTCCTTGATGAATATATTCAAAGAGATCCACGATGATCTCGGAAAACCGATCCCTTCCTCCGGGAATTTGGATCGTTGGGTAAGCCAAGGCGTATTCCCGATGAATTCCGTTCTCACAGTCCGTGCCCACCAAACAGGTTCGCACCGGAACAGAGGATGGGAAACATTCACGGATGCCATTATCAAGAAATTAAGCGACGAACGGGAAAATCTAGTATTCATGTTATGGGGCAGTTACGCTAAAGCCAAGATTTCCCTTATCGATACGAGCCGACATTTGGTCCTAACGACCGTACATCCATCTCCCCGCTCCGCCGAATATGGTTTCTTCGGTTGTAAGCATTTCAGTAAGGCTAATGATTTCTTACGGGGTAAAGGCATCCCGGAAATCGATTGGTAAGTATAAATCAACCTAAATCAATCGTATATGGACATTCAAACGTTTATCGACAACTATCAGGAGACATTCTCCGGCAAAGCGGAATTACCGATCGCCTTCTGGTATTCCGATACGCTATCGGGAGAATTAAGGAAGACGCAAGGTTGCCTGTTTAAAGCGCTTCCCGCCATAAGGAACGGAGAGATTATCAGCATGAGCGGAGAAAGCATCGGTTGCGGAGGTGGGAAATTCTATACCGGATTCACTCCCATGCCGGAACATGTACCTAATTTCGTTTCCTTGAAAGAACGATATAAGCAAACACCCGAGATGGTTCTGGAAGGCATCAAGAAGATAGATGTACAAAGGGCGACCAAGCAATATATCCATTTCGCGAGAATCGACCGGCTTACTTCCTTCGAGGATGTGGAAGGGCTTTTGTTCCTCGCTACCCCGGATATCCTGTCCGGCTTGGTCACGTGGGCGTTTTTCGACAATAACTCGCCCGAGGCCATCTCCACGCCTTTTGGCTCGGGATGTAGCGCAACCATTACGCAAGCCGTCAATGAGAACCGGCGTGGCGGGCACCGTGCTTTCCTTGGCTTCTTCGATCCCTCGGCCCGCCCTTATGTGGAAAGCAACGTATTGAGTTTCACGATCCCGATGTCTCGCTTCAAGGAGATGTGCGAGACGATGCGTATGTGTAGCCTCGATACGCACGCATGGGGCAAGATAAAAGCGAGAATCGATGAAGGCTGATTTTTACACGGAAGTTTACAACATCGTAAAGGAAATACCGGAGGGAAATGTGGTTACCTACGGGCAGTTAGCCAAACTCGCCCGGAGGCCACAATGTTCCCGCATGGTAGGGCAAGCCATGTTCAACGCCCCGAGAGAGCTGAACTTGCCTTGCCACAGGGTAGTAAACAGCCAAGGGAGATTGGCTCCCAATTGGACGGAACAAAGGGAACTGCTGGAAAAAGAAGGCATCGCTTTCAAAAAGAACGGGTGCGTGGATTTAAAGAAGCATATTTGGGCGGAGATATTGCCCATTATTTAAGATACGTCACGCCATCACAAAGCTCATTATCCCCAAAAAGCATATCAACGCCATTATCAATATAGATAACAAGGTGATTATTCTCCTGTGAGCATATTTTATCGAGACATGCAATATCCCGATAAACAACAACACGTATAGTATCGCCTCCGGATAACCCAACATTTGATACATATAGGGTATTTTCGTATATATGTATCCTTCAAAGGATCCCATTGTCGGCCCAATGGTTGATAGCAAGGACAATCCTAGGATTATTACGCCTAATTTCATTAAGCCGTTCTTTTCCTCAAAAAACACCTTCCGTAAAGGCAATAACACCAAAGCCAACAGTATCCCGCGAAATATCTGCAGAACAGGCCCTAACACCACGATTGGCTCATCGACCGGCTTCATAAATGAGGATATCACATCGGTAGCGAACAAATCCCGATAGTTCATCACCAAAAGGGCAAATACCCCCGCGACAAATCTTGTCAGTTTTTCTCATAACGACAGACTAAATTATCAAAGAACAAAAATTACGGATTATAGATTAAACATTAAGATGAACAAGAATATGAAATCAATTATCAGTTTCTTTAAATTCACCCCGACCGAGGCCGCCGGGATCAAGCCTTTGGTGGAGAACCATTTCCTGCTATTCTGGTTATATAATATAATGGATCTCATCCCTTCACGATAATAAAGAAAAAGTATATGAAACATCTAATTTTATTTATAGCTTTGCTAGTATCAAACGGACTAGCAATCGCGAGAACGACAATGAGTGATCAACTTTCAAAAACAACAAGAATGAATACCCAAAGTGAAATTTATTTTGCCGGTGGATGTTTCTGGGGAACAGAACATTTCATGAAGCAAATCGATGGCGTTACGAATACCCGAGTAGGTTACGCGAACGGGAAGATGAGTATCAAAAACCCGACTTACGAACAAGTGTGTAACGATAATACCGGATTCGCCGAGACAGTGGAAGTTAGCTACGATCCGCGACAAGCCGATTTGAAGTTATTGATCGAACTATTCTTCAAGACGATAGATCCGACAAGTATCAACCGGCAAGGCAACGATATCGGATCACAGTATCGTACCGGCATCTATTATACGAATACGGACGATCTGCCGATCATCAAAGAGACCGTGGAGGCATTGGCCAAGAATTATTCCAAGCCCATCGTCGTAGAGATTCAGCCATTAAGTAATTTCTATCCGGCAGAAGACTATCATCAGGATTATTTAGATAAACACCCGGACGGTTATTGCCACATAAGCCCGGATCTATTCGATTTCGCCCGAAAGGCTAATAAGGGGAAAGCCTCGAACAAGCCTGTATCGCAAAAGAAATTCCAGAAACCGGATGATCAGACATTGCGCTCTAAACTCACCGCCGAACAATATGCGGTAACACAGCAAAACGCTACGGAAAGAGCTTTCAAGAATGAATATTGGAATGAAAAGCGTGAAGGCATCTACGTAGATATCACGACCGGGGAACCTTTGTTCATCTCTACCGATAAGTTTGATTCGGGTTGCGGATGGCCTAGTTTCTCCAAGCCGATAGACAAGAGCTTGGTGATGGAAAAAACGGATCTTTCCCACGGGATGAAACGGATTGAGATACGCAGCAAAACAGGAGATGCACATCTAGGGCACGTTTTTAATGATGGCCCAGCCGACAAAGGTGGGTTACGATACTGCATCAACAGTGCGTCATTAAGATTTATCCCTAAAGCAAAGATGGAAGAAGAGGGATATGCCGACTATCTCCCACTCCTATAAAAACAAATAAAAAAACATAGTTATGATTTGTTCAACTCATAACTATGTTTTGAAAATTTCATAACTATGATTTTTTAATAGTATCTTCGCCGTATAAAACAAGCGAAAGAAGCACTATGTATCACGAATTTACCCCCTGCGCAGCCTTAGTGCCCTTTATCGACAAGTTCTGGGTGTTCAAAGGCTTTACCGACATCGGGACACGTTTTAAGATCCTCGCGGACGGATGCACCGACTTTATCTTCTCAATCGGTAACATGACCGTCCCTACGGACGAGCATTCGATGATCATGCAACCTTATCGTTCCTATTTCGTTGGTCCTATGCGGGTTTATTCGGATCTGACTGCCACGACAAATACCCTGCACATGCTGGGGGTTCGTTTTCACCCCTGTGGGCTGGCAGCTTTCACGAATGAGCCTTTGGGACAGTTTGCCGATCTTCGCATCCAGTCTTCAGATATTAACCTTTTATTCGATAATTCCTTTGCCGAGATGCTTTGCGAACAGCCGGACGATTCCGTCCGTATCCGCATTATCGAAGGCTATCTTATACGCCTTCTCACCCAATCCATTCAAGTAGACAGACAAATTATATACGCCACCTCATTTATAAAACAGTCCTGCGGACAGCTACCCGTACAAAACTTGATCGACAAGATTTGCATTTGCCAGCGGCATTTCCAACGTAAGTTCAAGGATGCCACCGGATATACTCCCAAAGAATTCAGCCGGATCATAAAATTCCAATATGCCATAGAAGTACTGAGGAACGCCCCACACACAGACTTAAGCAGCATCGCCTTAGATTGCGGCTACTATGACCATTCCCACTTTATCAAAGAATTCAAGCGTTTAGCGGGAGACGTTCCCTCTTACTTCCTTACTTTACCAAATCCTGCGGATGAACCGCTTACTTATATTTGATTAAAAATAAAATCGCAAGAATCTATCACATAAAAAGTCGTTTTTTTACAACCAGAAAGAATAGTCATTCCGTATGTTTGCACTATTGAACTTTTACAAATAAGAATCTTATGAATTACACTTTTGAACTAAAAGAACTACAAGCTACACACATCGTGTATCTTCATCATCAAGGAGATATGAGCATGATCCCAAGCTCTATCAGAAAGCTTATGCAATGGGCCGGGCCAAAAGGACTTATAAACGGTCCAGCAAATAAACTTATATCAGTTTACCAACACGAAGGAAAGGAGTTAAGTGTGGATATCGGTTTAACAGTGCCTCAAGAGGTAGAGGGAGAAAATGAGATCTCAAAAGGATTATTATCCGGAGGACTTTATGCGATCGGGCATTTTGAGATAGGAACGGATGAAATACCCGCCGCATGGAGCTTGATGTACACGCTTACATCCAAACACCAATGCAAACCTTGTGCGGGCAAATCATTCGAGATCTATCAAAGCATCCCTCTCGATCAACATCCACAAGATAAATGTATGATCGATTTATGTATACCCGTCCAGATGATAGACCTCAAGCTAATCGAGGAAAAAGCAATTTCCATATTAACGGAATGTGACACCGCTATGCTCGCGTCTGTTACGGAAGAGGGTTATCCCCGTCCGGTTCCTATGGGAAAAATAAAAGCGGATGGTATTTCCCAAATATGGTTCTCTACAGGCACGTTCTCTGATAAGACAATACAATTCCAACTCAACCCGAAAGCCGGAGTTTGCTTTATGAAAGGAGGAGACAGTATCGTGTTAACGGGTAAGGTCGAGATCGTTTCCGATATGGAAATCAAGAAAGCCCTTTGGTCTGACTGGATGTTCGCCCATTTCCCTGGAGGAGTAATAGATCCGAGCTATTGTATATTGAAATTCACTTCCGAAGAAGCGACTTATTGGATCGATAATGAATTTGTAAAAGCTAGTATATAAGTTATCACATCATACAATTGCGTCTAAAATATTAAAAATCTTGATTGCCGCAAATTAGAGAAGACGGCAATCAAGATTAATTCATTTATTCACTTCAGAAACCTCTCTAGCTCTTATTATTCTATCGCCACATAAATCTGGGTCAATAAATCCTCCGGCTTCGTATTACGAGGATCATTCAAGTAGATCTCGCCGCTAGGCACTTCCCGTAAGGAAAGACCCATCTCGGGGAGATATTTGCCGTAAAGCGTATCATACACAGCCCCTAATTGCTGATAAGTTCCTTTATAAAGAGCGACCATAAAACGCCCTTCCAATACCTTTTTCGTACCAATCTCCCCTTTAGGGCAAACCGAAGGAGCGACTTCCAGACAAATATCGGTACGCAGCTTATCCGGTGAGGTCACTTTCGGATCATCATGATACAAGCAGATCGGTGAAAAACTCAATGGCTGGATGTTTTGCTCCTTGGCGAATTGGAGCAAGCGCATCCAAGTTCCCAGATAATCGATTTCTTTATACCCTCCGTTTAGACGAATGTAGGCTACTTGTTTGCCGGGTAAATCTTTTACCTCGACCTTCAATTCCATATCGGGCATTATTCTATTCGGTTCCATAATTACATAATCTTTATTGTTTCTATATTCATTTGGAGAAATCCCATAAAACTGGCGAAAAACCTTAGACAAAGAAGAGGGTACGTCATATCCTACCTTATAGGCGATCTCCTTGACAGGTATTTCTGTATAACGCAAAAGCCGAGCGGCCGTCTCGACCCGCATCCTAACGATAAACGTACCAACCGGTTCCCCTAAGAACTCTGCGAAGATCCGATGAAAATGCCAACGAGAGAATCCGGATATCTCCGCCAGCTTATTTAGATCGATATCCTCGCCTAAGTGATTATTTATGTATTCAACCAATACATTCATACGTTGTTGATACTCTGTCTTTGTCGTTGTCTTTATTCGCATGATTCTTAGGATTTCAAGGCAAAAATAGAAGAATTATCCCGAACACACTTTTCCGATATTGCTAAAATGAACTATAAAGTAAAGATATCGTTTATTTAGCCCAAATCCGTTATCTTTACCATCTAAATTAAAATAGGAAACAATAACATGTTGAAAATAACAGCGCCTAGATTGGTAAAAAACTTACGGGAGGATGTGGACTGGATGGATTGTATATCCAGACAAGAGGATGATTTTACAGAATGTTCTTTCAATGGATTATGCGTCGAGGACGTATCTAAACAGAACCTATCCGTTAATTCCTGCTTATTCACCAATTGTGGTTTCATTGCTTGCAATTATCGTAAATCTCAGTTTAGCGATGTGGTATTTAAGAACTGTGACCTATCAAATATAAATTTATCCGGATGTGGCTTTTACCGCGTAGAGTTCATTGGGTGTAAACTTACCGGAACGAATTTCTCCGAATCAATCTTTAATCATACTACCATCCGGGATTGCAAAGGAGATTATGTAATCTTCTCCATGAGCAAACTCCGGAACGTATCTTTTAATCAATGCTTTTTACGAGGAGGCGGATTGGACAATTGCCAATTCACAAACGTAGAATTCGAGCATTGTAATTTAGTAGAGGCCGAGTTTCACCGGACCTCTTTGAAAGGGATCGATCTTACTTCTTCCGAGATCGCCGGTATACGTATCGGCTCGATTCCCGGAGGGGAGTTGAAAGGTGCTACCGTAACCTCCTTACAAGCACTGGACATCGCCAGAATGCTAGGCATTACGATCAAGGATTAAAACTCCGGATGGCGTTTTAACCACACAACCGCATAGGAACAGGTAGCCAAAGGGCGCAACCCCTGTTCCTTTGCGTATTTATAAGCTGTTTCAACAAGAGTCGCCGCAATCCCACGCCCTTCCAAGTTTTTTGGGACAATGGTATGGATAATGTCCAAGGCATCTCCTCTTAAACGATATTCCACATAGGCTGTCAAGCCGTCTTCTACTACCTCGAAACGATTTTTCTCCGGATAGTGATTTACTGTATATTCCATTATTTATTCTTTTAAAGATTCTATTTCCTTATTATTTGTATCAATCTCCTTCCGCTTATCTTTCTTTTTATCGAGACCGAAAAAGCGCTTTACCTTCGTGAAGAAACCTGCCACTTTCAAGGCCGCATCCTGTTCTTTTTTCGAGACTCCCACGGATTCCACCAAGGCTGGTCTTAGCATCTGCCATAGATAGTTGAACGTGGAATGATAGGGATCTCGCACGATTTCCATATCGACCTTACGTAATTTACTATCTTTCCGCTCAGGATGGGCCGGATTATTATCCCGTAAGACCAAGTTCGCCAATCTCGACAAGAAACCTTTTTGTGTGGTCTCTCCGTCTTTCTCTTTCAATAGGGCCACTTTCAGTTTCCGATACGGGAAGTCTAACCGTATCCGGCCTTTCCGGCTTGAGGCATCCATATGAAAGACCACATCCCGTGCCCAACCGCTCACTACTTCCGCCGGCGCCAGAGGTTTTACGATCTCATTCAAGGAAAGCAGGTCTAGGCTATCCAAACGGGCATCCAATAGAAAGCGGTCGTATAATGAATCTACCGGGAGTTGCCATGTAGCCGTAAAATGCCCCGATCCCATCAGGTTCCCGTCCGCATGCAATCTGATGAATTGCTCCGGATAGGAAACGATATTGGTCAAACCTGAAAATTGGCCATTCATATCGGTAAAATAAAGCTTACCGGGCTTATCGCCTTTAACGGGTAATTCCTCATAAACCAGAGAGAAATTGGCAACGGAAGCGGTATCTATCTTGAAACGGACCGGAGCCTTTTGTAAACCTTCATAAATCATCGGAACGATATGAGGCTCCACCGGGATCTTCCGGTTCTTTAAGTTTTGTAGTAAGACATCGTTTATCCAGAGTCCCCCCACACGTAATTCCTTGGTTGAGAAATATCCGGGAATATCCACGTCGTTCAATCTTACGTTCCCAACCTTCACGTCAAACCAATCTTGATGCTTAGGCTGTTTATAAGCGAACTCCATTTTGGAATAAGGCGAGACTAAATGTACGTTATCCAACCTCAAACCTGACTTTCTCAAATCCAGATCCCCGATCTTCAACCGGTAGAAGCCATTATCCAACGGTATATCGATATCCTTCGTCTGTAGCTGAAGATCACCTAATTGAAACGTCTTCTTCTTCAAATCCACAAACACATTCTCCAAAGCCAATTGGATATCCTTTTGGCTCTCAGTCCGCAATATTGTCGTATCCGATCCCCAAGACATAGAAAAATCACCATCGGATAAATCAAATCGGTCAAACCCGATCTGATAGATGCTATTCTTGGGAATCCGGATTCCCGTTAATGAAATCAATGGGGTTGAAAAACGTATCGAGTCCTTTTTAGCGGCCAAGGTCACATCCTGTAGACGGAAAGAGCCGTTTACGGTGGATAGCGAACCTTTTCTTATAGTCACACGCAGATCCTTTCCCGGTAAGTAGTTATCGAAATCCCGGAAACTAAGACCAAAATGATCATACTTGAAAAACAATTGCCCACTCCGGTTCGTTTGCTCATCCACCAAGAAATTCGTGGCAAAGAAATTGAGGCTGTTGAGTCGGTACCGGGTCGTGTCATTTATCTCACGATCCTCCAATGTCACATTTGCGTTCTGAATCTGGATCTTACGGATGGAAAGATACCGAAGGAAAGGATTTAACAAACTCTCCACATCCACACGGCTATTTACAGATGTGCTTTTCCCTTTATCCGGAGATTCAACGGAGGGCGTTTTATAATAAACCAAGCGAGGCGACCGAATCATCAGTAAATCCGCACTAATACCTTTGTTGTACGCCAACCCGTCTATCCGGATCGTATCGATACTTCCCGACAAATAATCATTGCGGGAACGAACAGACAACGGACGCAGCCGCATGCTATCTATATGAAACGAGCCTGAGGCCGTATTCATCGCCAAGCGCTTGATATCGAACCGGTGATTACGAGCCCTCATGATCCCTTGTATATCATTCGCCTCAAACGCAATGGAACGAAAATAATTCAGTTCCTCGCCCGGAGCTACCAAGGAGTCGATCAGAAGACCTTCCGCATGGAAATTAAACTCAGGGATCGAGAAGTCCTCTATCTGCCCTTTCAAGGCTAAGGAATAGTGAAGGGCGGTTCGCTCTATTCGTATTTGATCCACGGATATACTATGTAGTACCGGGGAGATCACATCATATAACGATAAGGCTTGCACCAAAGAATCCGCATCGGCATTCGCCTGCTTCTTCTCCCGAGTCAAGTCATACACCTTGATATCCGAAGATTGTATCTCAAAATTACGGGCGGACAAATAGTTCAAGGCTTCTTCCCGTCTAAAGTGAATCCCTTGTATCTCTACGGTTTGTACCTTCCCTTCCAGATAATTCGTTGGTTTCCGATTGGTCTCCCCCCACAATAATTCTTGCGGAAGCAATTGGATTTTTTGGATATAGATAATGGAATCTTGGGTACTGAGGCATATACTATCCGTCTCCAACTTAAAATCATTATTTACCAACAAGGTTTGCGGCTGGTTCGTGACAAAATCGAAGTTATCGCAATACAACAGCTTCCCGCTCCGTGAAGAGGTAGAATCCAACATAAAACCATACGCATGGAAACTTACGTTATTCAACGTATAGATAATCGGCGAGACTTGGTTTTCCACATTATAAGAGATACTGGCATTTTCCAAGTTCAAGGTCTTTACGCTCAGGGCATCTATGTATGGAGAGATCACCTCGTACAAGGTCTTCGATTCGGCATGCTCTACCGTATCTGCCGCCAGTCCGGAAACTAACGGGTTTGATCCGGAAGAGCCGTATACACGGACCTCCGGCGAGCGGATCTCAAAGGTATTGAAATGGAGTTGCCGGTAATTCCATCGCCATACCAAATTAATTCCCTTAAAATCTATCACCTCAATCCGGGTACTTACATAGGTATCGGGCAAGCTATCCAAGGCGGCCCAATGTTCAAAGACCTTAGAGTCCGGCTCCAATGAAACACCCTCTAGCCTTAGCTCTCCCTTGAAGAAGCTAATAGAAAGCTTATCGAAAGAAAGGCGATAAAAACCATCCGTAGCATTCGCCGTACGCTCTATCAGTTCTCTTTTCAGGTACCGCTCCAAACGACCTGTCAGGAAAAGATTCAAAACTAGGAACAATACAGCCAGCGATAAAACAGCGATCACCGTATGTTTCAATATCTTCCATATCCTAGAACTCATCCTTTCCTTGATTTTTGCGATATAAACTTCTTTTTATAAAAACAAAATAGACCCGTTTATGTTGCCTTTCATCTAATAAAAAAGCCCCGGAGTTTATTAACCCCGAGGCTTACGATCTATCGATTGTTACTTCATTTTACAAAAGGAGCCTTGATCAAATAGTCGGCACAATCCTTCACACCCGCAAATTGAGTACGTCCGTCCGGCATTTGCTCCAACTCTACAAAATAGTCTTTGATTCCGTTCGCGTACATTTGCTTGAATATCATCTCAAAGTTCATCATACCACTTTGGCCGAATACGGCACGATCCTTGATATGTAATACCTTGATACGATCCGGATGTTTCTGCATATACTCGACAGGATCGTTTTGTCCCATGACAGTCCAATAAACATCCATCTCGAAGTAAACCTTGCTCGGGTCCGTATCTTTCAGCATCAAGTCATAAATCTGGTCTCCGACTTTCATGAAGGCAGCGAAAGGATTTCCCTTCACTTTCTCCTGTTGCTCTTTCGTTGCGACACGATTGAACTCCATATTATGATTATGATAGCCAAAACCAGTGGCGATGCCCTCTGCCTTGATAACATCCGAGGCCTGATTGAAGATATCACAAACAAGTTTAGCCTCATCGTGTGTAGTAATCGTCGGCATCATCGGCTGGATCAAATATTTACAGCCTAGTTTCGCATGATCGGCAGCCGTAGCTTTCCAATACTCCATGATCTTTGGGGTAACCTCCTTCGAGTATTTGAAAATCATAGCCTTAAAAGGGTCAGAGATAGATGTGTCTACCGGATTCACGTGCGAGCTAATGATCTTCAAGCCAGCGTCTTCCGCCATTTTCTTGAAGTCCATCATAGGAACACCTCCGATAGCGCCTTTACCATAACCCGCCAACTCCAGCTTGGAGTATCCCATATCCTTCACCTTCCGAAGATTAGCGGCCACGTCGCCTTTATATAATTCTTGGGATAAAGAATAGATCTGCAAGCCAATCTCTTTGCCGGCATGGACCTCATCCACAACTCCCAACGCAGCGTTCGCCGCATTTACGGAACCGGCTTTACCAGCCAGCAATCCACCAGCGGTAAAGAGAGAGATATTTTTTAAGAAATCCCGTCTGTTACTCATAACATCATTCTATTTAAATAGGCTTATTTACAGAAATAAGGCAATGAATACGGGTTGCGATATTGATACCAGTACAAACGGTGGGAAGCCGCCTCCTTATCATTACCGAAGCTTAATGTAGCCGGGTTCCATTTAACCGGACGGCCTAGCTCACGGGCAATATTCTGTAAACAGCAAAGCGTATTCGTACTGCAACCTACCTCAACCGGAGCGATCGGGTTCTCACGTGAACGAACGCAGTCGATGAAGTTCTGCATATGCGGAGCGCTAGTCTCATAATTGCCAGCATCGTTACCCTTCTTTTTACTGTCTTTCAGCTTCTTCATATATTCCTCATACATCTTCTTACGCTCTTCCGGAGTCATCATTCTCGGGCGCTTCTCGATCAAGTTCTTCAGGTCGGAGGGGATCTTAGACTGATCAGAGCAGTTGATGTAGCCACGAGCTACCTCGATCCAACCATTATCACCGACAAACTTAATACCCTGCGCATCCGGATTATCCTCCAAATAAGGTTGTTCAGTCATTACGATACCATTCGCATAGCGCATGGTTGAATATTGCGTGCCATTGTATCCCTTAGGTGTAAACTCAACCGGACCAGAGCCATCCATACCGATAGCGGCTTGGGCGATATCGAACATATGAGCGCCCCAGTCAGCGGTATAACCATTACCAGTCTCTTGATACCAACGCCATGCGCCCCATAGTTTCTCGTTCTCTTCCGGATCCAGAGAAATAGGAGGACATAAATCGGGATGATAATGGATCTTCGGATCGTTCAACGGACCCATCCACTGATTGAAGTTCAAATTAGCGGGAACCGGCATTTCCGGCAAGCTCAGCGGCGTAGGAGGCTCACCTACACGTGCATATATTTTCTCTATATGACCGATGGCTCCATTCTGAACCATATCGATCGCAGCTTGGAACTCTCTGCTGGAACGTTGCTGGCTACCTACTTGAAGCACACGTTTATTATTACGTACGGCTTTTACCATAGCCAAACCTTCAGCGATCGTATAAGCCAACGGTTTCTGACAATATACGTCTTTTCCAGATTGACAAGAATGAATGGTAGCCAAGGCATGCCAGTGGTCCGGGGTAGCGACCTCGATAGCGTCGATATCCTTACGCTCCAGCAAATCCTCGTAAAACTCATATTGATCACAACGTTGGTTCATTCCCTTTGAGGCTTGCCATTCAGCGACACGTCTTCTGAAACGCTCTGTTTTCATCGTGTCCACGTCACAACATGCGGCAACCTGTACGCCCGGACATGCGGCAAATCCTTTAAAGTCTGATAATGCTTGCTGACCTAGGCCGATAAAACCTAAAACGACTCGATCGCTCGGGGCGATACGGACTCCATCAATGGCCCAACTGGGAAGAATTGTTAAACTAGCCAATCCTAGTGCGGAAAGACCCAAAAACTCTCTACGGCTTACGCCCTTCTTAGTGTTTTCTTTCATGGTAATTTTGTTAATAATATAAGATAAAATGTAACTTGGTCTGAGAATGATTGCCCCAAAGTTATAAAAAATAATTTATTTCCATAATAATCTTTTAATAAAAAAGGCTATCCTTGTCCGGGATAGCCTTATTTTGATTCATATCAATTCCTAAAACGCATATCCGAAGCCTACGTTCAGATAGATCGGATACATCCCGAAGGTAATCGTATCGAAATCCTTTTGGAAGATATCGTTCAATCCCCATGTCAAGTCAGCGTATACGATAAGGTGCTTAAACGCTTTCCATTCTGTACCGATCTGCGCTCCCCACTGAAACTTTCTTAAGTTATCCGAGAAATCATAGGAAGCACGGTTGTCACCAGAAAACTCCACCTTCGTACCGGTAGGATTGATCTCACGCAGATATCCGTCGTATACGTAGCCGGAGAAGTTCCGGTTTGTAGCGAACGAGACAAATGGTCCCGCCGAGAAACTCACCCGGTTATTCAATTGGTAAAGAGCCACGACCGGTATCGAGAAATAAGAGTTCTCCACTTTCGTCTGCACGCCGCCGGTCCAGTTTCCTTTCAGCTTCTCGCCACCGGAGCCAATGATCTCCATGCTGTAATTCTTAACCGTCGCTTTTGTCTCCATACCTTTATTCTCCAGACGGAGACCGATCATCATACCCCATTCCTTGCTCTCGCCGAACCATTTCTTGATATCGCCCTCTATGGAGACACAAAGCGTAGGGCGATAACTATCTATCACACGAATCTCACGAGGCAATGGCACCGGAGCGGTTCCGCCGATATTGATACCGGCCTTTACCGTATATTCCAATCCCCTTAGGGAAGACCAGATTATTCCTTGGTTTCTTTCCTGCTGCGCCTTCAACGTAATGACACCCGACAAGCACAGTATACCTATTAATACTATATATCTTTTCATATCCTCTGTTTTTTTAGTTCTCACCGGACTGGATTATCTCAACCTCATCGATCCAAAGCGTGCTACCTTCCGCTCCCTCGAAGACATCACCTTTCAAACTCGAAGAGAAGACTATGGATAACTGATAACCACCTTTCGCCAGCTTATCCTTATCGATCACCTTACCGGGCTTAGCCACGAACGGGATATAGAAACGCGTCCACTCATCCGTCTCTTTCTGATCGCTGATCCGGGCAACGGATATCAGGTTCGGGCTTGTCAACCCGTTGAAACCATCCAAATATTTCACATTCTCATCCGTCTCATAGAAGATGGCGTAGATATCACATTGGTCTTTCTTACCTTTTACCTCCTCGCCATTCACTTTATACGACTCTCCCGCTTTATATTTATAATAACCACTCAAGTAAGTCGGCACATGATCGAAAGGACGTCCCAATCTCGTGCCTTTCCTTGCGTCCGGAATAGCGTTCAGCAAATCAAACGTACCGATGAAAAGGTTTCCGGCGGCGATAGGCATACCGAATCCGCTACCGAAACTACCCGTGCTGCGGGTCACCAACTTAGCGCATTTACCGACATATCCGTTATCGTCTTGCATGGTTGGGAAGTCTAAAGGCTCCAATTTATTATTGGTCAAGGCAAATCCGGCATTCCCGCTCGCCCAAGTCACGGAATCTCCATTCGATGTAAAGTCATAGAATATCTGGTAACGTCCATTCTTCGGCTCCATCGTTATATGCTCGAAATGATATTCCGTGCTTACGCCGGAGACGATACAACGCACCGTATAAGTCTTTGTCCAGTGACCATCCTCGGAAGTTACCGTATAGGTTCTCGGCGTCGTAAAATCAAAAGCGGAACCACTAGCCGGAGTGATAGTAGCGCCGGGAGTCAAGGTGAATACCGGGGCTAGGTTTGTAATATCGGCGTCACTTTTCACGGTCAGTGTCACGGATTCGTTGTCGATCTCCGGCTCGGCTTTCAATATATCGCCATCCACCGTACACGACAAGATATCCGCTTCCGCATTGGGCGCCTCCTCCCGGATACATGAAACAGAGATCATCACCATAAAAAAACAGAAAAGCAAATTTCGCAAAGTCATACTCTATACATTATATTATATACAACACATCGCCCTTTTAGGGTGAACATAATGCACAAAGTTAAACTATATTCTCCAATATCGCATCCCTATATCTTTTAATAACTTTTTTTACAAAGACGCAATGGTACATATCCTTACAATACCAACCTTACCGGACAGATATACTTCAAGTACCACAGGATATATACTTCAAGTGCCATAGGATATATACTTCATCGACTAAGTAAGTAGTTAAAAAGCTATTATCATTTGCGATTGTAAAGGATTTCGCTTAATATTGCAAATACTTTAAATCAATAGTAATACCATGACAACTCGAAGAGATTTTCTCCGGCAGACCGCTTTGCTCGGTGCCGGACTTACCATCAGTCCTTTTTTCATTAAAGCCGGGAGCGCTGGTGTGGGCGCAAACGATAAGATAGGCGTCGGGCTTATCGGATGTAACGGCATGGGATTCGAAGACCTGAAAGCGTTCCTTCGTAATCCGGAAGTAGAGTGTATCGCCTTGTCGGATATTGACGAGAACGTATTGAATAATCGGGCGGCAGAGACCGAGAAGATCACCGGGAAGAAAGTAAAGCATTTATATAAAGACTGGCGTAAATTGATAGACAATAAGGATATCGATCTCGTAATCGTAGGTACTCCCGATCATTGGCACTGCCTGCAAATGGTATCCGCTTGCCAAGCCGGGAAGGATGTGTATTGTGAGAAACCGCTGGGAAATAGTATCGAGGAATGTAACATCATGGTACGGGCGGCGCAGAAATACAACCGGGTCGTGCAGGTAGGCCAATGGCAACGTAGCGATCCGCATTGGCAGGACGCCATGCAATTCGTACATAGCGGACAGCTGGGTAAGATACGCACCGTACGTGTATTCTCTTATCAAGGTTGGTGCCCCTCTATCCCCGTCAAGCCGGACGAGGCGGTGCCCGCCGGAGTGGACTATGATATGTGGCTGGGGCCGGCCCCGAAACGTCCGTTCAATCGGAACCGTTTTCATTTCACATTCCGTTGGTTCTGGGATTATGCGGGAGGTTTGATGACGGACTGGGGCGTACATTTACTGGATTACGCATTGTATGGCATGAACGTCACCGCACCGGAGTCTATCATGGCTTCCGGAGGTAAATTTGGTTATCCGGATGACGCTTGCGAGACCCCGGACTTATTGCAAACCATTTATACATTCAAGGACTTCACCGTTATGTGGGATCATGCGATCGGCATTGACGACGGGGCCTACGGACGGAATCATGGCCTAGGATTCGTTGGCGAGAACGGTACCTTGGTGATCGATCGTGGCGGCTGGGAGGTTATTCCGGAAAAGGTAAACGGACAGGCCCGCATGGAGGCTGTTCCCTTGAAGAAGTCATACGGAGAGGGTGGCTTGAATTTGCATGCGAAGAATCATTTGGAATGTATCAAGAGCCGGAACCGGAATTGCAATGCCAGCGTAGAGATCGGGGCGCATATCGCCAAGTTCTCCCAATTAGGGAATATAGCCTATCGCACGGGTAAGAAATTATCGTGGGATGGAAAGAGTTTCCATGATACGGAGGCGGATAAACTATTGTGCAAGGAATACAGGGCACCGTGGGAATTACCGAAAATATAAGGATCTAGTTGTAGGGACGGGGCACGCCCCGTCTCTACAACTGGGTATTTATTGATGTTCGGGGCGTAACAGGTCGTTCACCGTCTTCACGGGGTTGAATGTCTCGATAGGAACTTCTACGAATACCGTGTTCCAGTCGCTCATGGCACCGTTCCACAAGCCCGGCAATTCCAGCGCTTTCAATTCGCGGCCATCCTTGCTCTTATAAGAGATGAAGCCCGTATTCTTATCCACGTAATCCGGCAAGTTGTATTTCTCTCCCTTGTGATTCTTAACGGCGCAAACCAAATCCACGGGATTAAAGTGAGTACCCTTCTCAAACATCGCCTTCTTAGCCGGATCGCTCATATCGATCTGGGAGCTTTCAAGCACCTGCAAGGAAACCGTACCGTCCGGATTCACCGCCAGGAACGGACCGCCACCCGGCTCGCCCACATTCTTCACCATACCGCATACACGCAACGGGCGAAGCAGTTTGCTCTTGATATACAGGATTAACTCGGCGTCTTCCAGTAATTTCGTATCCGGGTTCTTGATACATAGGTCGTCTTGCAAGAAATGAATCATCTCCTCTACCTCGGCATGGGTATATTTGCCGGTCTCGATCTGTTCCAGATATCTGAAGGCTTTCTCCTGCAATGTTACCAAGACACCGGCGATCACCTTCTTGTAGATAACCGTAGAGCATTTGAAGCTATCCGGAACCACGTTATCTATATTCTTGATAAATACCACGTCGGCATCCACATCGTTCAAATTCTCGATCAAGGCTCCATGCCCACCCGGACGGAACAATAACTTATCATTCTTATCGCGGAACGGCGTGTTATCCATAGCGGCCGCTACCGTATCAGTACTCGGTTTCTGGATACTGAAAGAGACATCGTATTTCACAGAGAACTTCTCCTCGTACTCGCCAGATTTATCGGCAACCAATTGCTCGAATAAAGCCTGATGCTCCGGAGATACCGTGAAATGGATATTCACCTCGCCGGCGTTATTCTTGGCGTACATGGCGCCTTCGGCCAAATGTTCTTCCATCGCCGTACGAACCGTATCGGCATATTTATGGAAAAGCAACAAGCCTTTCGGTAGCTGTCCGTAATTCAAGCCTTTCGGCTCCAATAAATTGGATACCACCTCCTTGTACTCGCCCAAGGCTACCAACGCAGGAATATCTTTCCCTGTATTCTCCACGCACTTCTTGTCCAAAGCCTTATAGAAAGCGAATTTCTCGATCTCGCTAAAGAATTTCTTCTCGAAAGCGTTCATCGGTTCCTTATAATCCGCCGAAAGGAACTCGTACAGATTCTTAAACATACGGCTAGCGGCGCCGGAGGCAGGTACGAATTTTACGATTTTCTTGTTTTTAGCCAGATAAGCGTCCCAAGCATCCATATAAGAAGCCTGTTCCTCTTTAGATATTACCATAATACCTTTTTCTACCGAAGCGGAGGCCGCTATCTCAAGGAAAGGGAAACCTTTTACGAAGCAAGCGAGTTGCTCTTCAATCTGTTTTTCGCTGATTCCTTTGGCTTTCAGCTGTTCTAAATCGTTTGCGTTTAACATAGTATAGTATTTAATGTGAATAATCTCATCAGTAACACCACAAGCACTTATGCGCTATGTGTATCGCAAATGTATAAAATAACCGCAAGATACGTGTTGAAATTCCATAGAAAAAAGTATTTTTACAGCATGTTTTGCGGTTTGTCCTCAACCGGGCAATAAAAATGATATAACTATGGATACAATTGGATTCTTTACGTCTGAGGAAAAGAAGCTGTTCTTCTCCAAATACAGGCTCCTGTTACGAAACCTTTACTCTTTCCTCGAGAGGGAAGATATCCGGAAGATGAAGGAGCTGATGAAGCGGGTTGTCGCCCTCGATTGCTACGGCAGGGATAAGAATGGTATCAACGGTTTATTGCGAAATATCGACACGGCCTTGATCGCCACCTTGGAGATTGGCTTGAAACGTACCTCGGTCATCGCCCTTCTATTATACCGCCCGGTATTGAAGAAGGCGATCACGATAGAGGAAGTGGAGCAGAAATTCGGGGCGGACGTGACCTTGATCATCCGTCGCCTCTTGAAGACCTCCGACTTGTATGCCCGGAACACTGCCGTCAACTCGGAGAATTTCCATCATTTGCTTTTCTCGTTTGCCGAGGACGTACGTGTGATCTTGCTTATGATCGCCGACCGCCTCTGCCTCATGCGTATGGGAAAACAGATGCAAGAGGATGATCGTATCCGGCTGGCTACCGAGGCCTCTTATTTATACGCTCCCCTCGCCCACCGACTGGGTTTATATACGATCAAGAGCGAGCTGGAAGACCTTTCCTTGAAATATACGGACAGGAAACAGTATGACTTCATCAAACGGAAGCTGAATGAGACGAAACGCTCCCGCGACGCTTATATCGCCGAGTTCATCGCCCCGATCAAGCGGAAGCTGGCAGCGGCAGGATTCAAGTTCGATATCAAGGGACGTACCAAATCCATACATTCCATTAATAACAAGCTGAAAAAGCAGCAGGTGGAGTTCGAGGGTATCTACGATCTTTTCGCTATCCGGATCGTATTGGATACGCCGCTGGAGAAGGAACGCTCGGAATGCTGGCAAGTCTACTCCATCGTCACCGATATGTACCAGCCCAACCCGAAGCGTATGAAGGACTGGATCTCTATCCCGAAGAGCAACGGTTACGAGAGCTTGCACATCACGGTTATGGGGCCGCAAAATAAATGGGTAGAGGTGCAGATCCGTACGAGGCGGATGGATGAGATCGCCGAGCGAGGCCTAGCGGCGCATTGGAAATACAAGGGCGTGAAAGCAGAGAGCGGGCTAGACGAGTTCTTGAATACCGTACGTGCCGCCTTGGAGGCCAAGGAGAATAATCCGCTCGACTTGATGCAGGATTTCAAGATGGATCTATATAAGGATGAGATCTACGTCTTCACGCCTACCGGCGAGCTTATCAAGCTGGCCAAGGGAGCGACGGTCCTCGATTTCGCCTTTGCCATCCACACGAAGCTAGGAAGCAAATGCGTGTCGGCGAAAGTGAACGGTAAGAACGTTCCGATCAAATACACCTTGAACAACGGCGATAGCGTATCCGTCATCACGTCGCCCGCCCAAAGCCCGAAGCGGGATTGGCTGAACTTCGTCGTCACCTCCAAGGCCCGTGTGAAGATCAAGCAGGCCTTGAAGGAGGAGACCGTGAAGGCCGTGGAATTCGCCAAAGAGATGTTGCAGCGCCGCTTCAAGAACCGGAAAATCGACATGGACGAGCCGACCATGATGCGCTATATCAAGAAGAAAGGATTCAAGACCGTCACGGACTTCTACATCGAGATCGCCGAGGAACGCCTCGATCCCAACCAAGTAATCGACGAATATCTGGAGGCTTTCCGCAAGGAGACGGAGACGAACGAGCGTACCGAGGTGCGTAGCGCGGAGGAATTCGTGACGATGACTCCGGTGGAGGAGATATCGACGAACAAGGATGTCTTGGTGATCGACAAGAACCTGACGGGTATCGAATATAAACTCGCCAAATGCTGCAACCCGATTTATGGCGACGAGGTTTTCGGTTTCGTCTCCACGCAAGGTATCAAGATACACCGCATGGATTGCCCGAACGCCCAAGAGATGTTCAGCCGCTTCGGTTACCGGATCATCCGCGCGAAATGGAGCGGCAAGGGAGACAATGGCTATACGGTTACGCTGCGGGTGATCGGACGGGACGATATAGCGATCGTCACCAACATCACCTCCGTGATCGGAAAAGAATCGAACGTCACGCTTCGCTCCTTAAACATCAACTCGGTAGACGGATTATTCCAAGGTAACTTTACCGTATTGGTAAGAGATACGACCGCATTAAACTTGCTGACGAAAAAGATCAAGGCGGTAAACGGCGTGAAAGCGGTAGAGCGATTAAATTCTTAGACAGTGTACTGTGCACGAAGTACCGTAGTACTCTGTACGAAGTACTACAGTATCCTCTAGGAAGTACCGCAGTACTTCGTACAGGGGACTGTGCCAACTGTAAGACTGGGCCTTGGACTATCCCGGATCACAGAATCGGCGTCAGCCCCATCTTCTCCGCACGTTGTATAAGGAATTGACGGGCCGCCTCATACTCGTTCGGGATCACGCCGTCGAGGATGGCGTTCTTGATCGCCTCTTTCAGCACGCCGACAGGCTTGGAGGGAGCCAAGCCAAACGTCTCCATGATCTCCTCGCCGGATACCGGAGGCTGGAAGTTACGGACACGGTCTTTTTCCTCTATATCGGCCAGCTTCTCGCGCACCTTACGGAAGTTGTTCAAGAAACGGCGAACCTTCTCCGGGTTCTTGCTCGTGATATCGGCCTCGCACAGTTTCATCAAATCGTCGATATCATCTCCCGCGTCAAACAGCAGACGGCGGATCGCCGAATCCGTCACCTCATCGTCCGACAAGGCGATCGGACGCATATGCAGGCTTACCATCTTCTGCACGTACTTCATCTTCTCGTTCATCGGGAGTTTCATCTTCCTAAAAATACCGGGGATCATCCGCTCGCCGATAAAATTATGATTATGGAACGTCCATCCCAAGCGAGGGTCGAAACGCTTCGTGGCAGGCTTGGCGATATCGTGGAAGAGGGCGCTCCAACGCAGCCATAGATTATCGGAAGTCTTGCTCAAACGATCCAGCACCATCAAGGTATGGGCGAAATTATCCTTATGCCCAATCCCCTCCTTGGTTTCCACGCCCTTCAAGGCGCAAAGCTCGGGGAAGATCAAGGGCAACAGTCCACATTTATCCAGCAAGTCGAAACCGATAGAGGGCTTTGGCGAGAGGACGATCTTGTTCAACTCATCCACGATACGCTCCTTGGAGATGATGGAGATACGCTCCCGGTTACGGATGATGGCGTCGAAGGTATCGGGATCGATAAAGAAACCTAATTGAGTGGCGAAACGAACCGCGCGCATCATCCGGAGCGGATCATCGCTGAAAGTAACATCCGGGTCTAAAGGCGTACGGATCGTAAGCTCGTCCATATCCTCCAACCCGCCGAAGGGATCGACCAATTCTCCGTAACGCTCCTTGTTCAGGCAAAGGGCCAAGGCGTTGATCGTGAAATCGCGGCGGTTCTGGTCATCCTCCAAGGTGCCGTCTTCCACGACTGGCTTACGGCTGTCATGGCTGTAGGATTCTTTCCTTGCCCCCACGAATTCCAGCTCCAGATCGCCGGCTTTCACCTGCGCCGTCCCGAAATTCTTGAAGACGGAAAGATAAGCGCCACGCCCGATCTTCTTGGCCACTCGTTTGGCCAACTCGATACCGCTGCCTACCGCTACCACGTCTATATCCTTGGATGGGCGGTTCAAGAAAATATCCCGCACATATCCGCCTATTACATATACCTCAACACCTAGCTCTTCCGCCGCCTCCGATATCAAATGGAAAGGCTTCGCGGATATATGATTTACTATCTCTTCCTCGTTTATATACATATTTATGTATTCCAAATCCAATAAAGAGCGCAAAGATAATCAAATTTCATGTACTTTTGCGGTATCAAATACATTGAACGAGAAAGATATGAAAAAGTTAGCGATCTGTATAACGCTCATTGCCGCCATTTTAACGGGCTGTAACGGAGACGAGAAAGCGGCTCAGGCCCGTTTGGACAAGGCCCGGGCCATGTACGAGAATAACGAGTTTTTCGGGGCGAAGAACGAGATAGACAGTATCCGGGCGCTCTATCCCAAGGAAGTAAAGGTACTGAAGCAGGGATTAACGCTTATGCGCCAAGTAGAAGTAAAGGAGGCGGAGCGAAACATCGCTTTCTGCGACAGCTTACTCCCGATCAAGCTGGAGGAAGTAGAGGGATTGAAGAAAGGCTTCGCTTTCGAGAAGGATTCCGTTTACGAGGAAATCGGCAATTATATCTGGAAACAGCAGACGATCGAGCGCAACGTGCAACGTTGTTACGTACGTTGCGGCGTGAACGAGGAGGGCGAGATGTATCTGGCCAGCGTATATTACGGCGGACGCCCCATCGAGCATACGGGAATCAAGCTGAGCCTGAAAGACGGCCAATTCGCCGAGACCGCTTCCATCCCGTACGACGGCGGACTGAATTACCGCTTCAAGGATATGGGAAGCACCACGGAGGTAGTGACCTACAAGGGGGAGCACTGCGTCGATGCCGTCAAGTTCATCTACGATAACGAGAAAGAGCGGATCAAGGTGGAATACACAGGAGGCAAGCCTTACATTATATATATGGCGGACGCCGACAAGAAAGCGATCGTCAACACCTTCAACCTCGCCACCGTATTAAGCGATATCAAGAGCATGAACACCTTGAAAGAGAAATCAGAGAAGAAGATCGCTTATCTAAAGAATAAACTGGAGGAGTAGAATCCCTCCATACAAATGGCCTACCTATAAACAAAGCACCGGGACCCCTACCATACAGTAGGAATCCCGGCGTTAGTATACAGACTGATATCCACTATCAGTTATTCATCATTTAACGACGACCTTCTGGGCGGTCTCGCCATCAACGGAAACTACCACGATACCTTTCGATGCCGGCATCACGAAGTTATCTGAAGAAGCGATAGCGGAAGCGGTGGTCTGACCTAAGATGTTAGACAATGTAACCGTCTTGCCTGCCGCGTTCAAGACCGTAACGCTAGCCTCGCCAGCGATTACCGTGAAGCTGGCAACCTCTTCCAATTGTTCGTTGGAAACCGGGGTCGGAGCATTCTCGATCGTGAATGGAACGCCAACATTAGACATTACCACAACATTGTTTACCACACCTACATAAGGAGTCTTCAACTCGCCCGCGGCCACGGTGCGATTCAGCTCTTTCTGGTTCTCCAATAAGTAACCACCATCCTGAGTTGTCTTGAAGGCGAACAAAGCGTTGTTATCCAAAGACGGAACGATATTCGCTTTATCGCTGAAGCCTACACGGTAGTAAGTAGCGCCATTGCTAACGAATGTCTCGTTAGAATCCCGCAAGGATACCATATAGTAGCGAGGAGAAACAGCTTTGGTAGTTGTCTCCGGCGTATAGATCGATGTCGTGATGAAATACAACGGTTTACCAGCGATCACGGTATCGGCTTCTTGAACCCACAAAGAGAAGTTGTCAGTCTCATAAGTTGACTTCAAGATATCTTGGCCTTCGTTCTTCACTTCGGCGAAGAAATTCAGCGGATTCATCGTCAAGAACTTACCATTCGTACCGAAACGCTTGTGAGAATTGTCGATAGAAGCGTACTCTGGAGCCTCTACAGCGACAAAGTCGAAGTAGTTAACCTTATCGGAAAGGATCAGGTTCGCCGTATTCACGTTCATAAAGACATATTGAGTGGTCGCACCTACCCTTGTAGCCATCTGGTATTTGCCACCGGTCGTAGCCGTATTGAATACGAATTCCAACGGAGCGGTATAATCAGATAATTTCAACGGTCCGCCATTCTCGCTGGCAACCAAATCATTGCTGAAACGTTCTTTCAACATATAAGTCGCATGATACAAGGTATCACCTAAAGCACGGGCACCTAAACCATCCGTTACATTTTGTACGGAATCTTGGCTAACCACGATACGAAGAGCGGCTGCGTTCGCTGCGTCACCAGATTTAATCATCAATACGGAATCAGAAGTAAACGCATACAGATCGTCTACGCCCGGAGTACCGGAGATTAAGTTCAATACATAGCCATTATCGGCGAGTTCCTCCGCAGAGAAGTGACGAGTACCCAAGAACTTATCCTTTAAATCCACATTCGCTTGATATTCCACCGTAATAGAATCGGTGCTACCCCCAAATGTATAGGTATTGGCCATACCTTGAACGGCGAAGATCTCCTCGTTAGAGATAATAGTCGTATTCGTATTACGGTCTACAACCGAATACATTCCGTTGTTTTCCTTGATATACCACTGTCCCTTCGGTTGATAAATAGAAGGTTTGAAACCTGCCGCAGTTACCAATTTATCGGAAGCGGCACTCTTATCGTAAGCGACAGCGTATTGTCCGCCCTTATCGCCCTTGCTCGCGCTCTTCAAGAAGTATACGCCTGTACCTGTAGCGATCGTAGAAGGAGTTCCCTTCGTTACGGTAATAACAGGAGCGGCTCCTTGAGCAGGTTGAGTAGAGCCGGACTGCAAGTCAGATACGGTCAAGGCTTTCGTCTCGATCACGCTGGCATATACGACACGTACGTTCGGAACGGAGGTCATCGGACTTGCGTTCACGGTCGGAGCGGCAGCGGCATACATAGCCAAAGCATCGTTCTTCAAGTTGATCGTGAAATAGAATTTCTGGAAATCAGCGTTACCCAGTGTATGCAAGCCACTAGCGTCATAGGTGGAGTCAGCCGTAAACTTAGCCCCATATACACCGGTAGCACCGGCGATCACATTCTTCAATGTATCGACACCTAAGTATTTTGCTTTACCATCACTAAATACTTGGTCACCTTGGATCTGCAAGGTCACATATTTAGCGTTCGCAATAGCGCCTGTAGCGGGGGCCGCCGTATTCTTCGCTATCAAGTTCTTACCCTCGAAGATATTTCCTTGATAATTTCCTCCAAACGTCAATTGAAAGACTTGGAAACCATCCCCCAGCTCACTTGCGCTCAAATACATAGCGTCGCTAGGAGCCTCTACGGTAAATTTCGTAGAAGAAGCAGAAGAACCTAAGCTCAAGTCTGTCCCAGCTACATCCAACGCCAAGATTTGATTGTTTCCGTAATAAGCCTGAATAGCGCTACCACCGGCAGCGTCAGAGAATGTCCACTGATTCACGCCCGATGTGATAACAGGCTTTGCCGTAGATGAAGCCGCAAACGACAAAACGGCCTGTGTCTTCTTGTTCTTGAATTGATACACAGGACCAGCAGGAGTCGTGCCCGCATTCGTGATTTGCCACAAGGCAGAATCAATAGCGGCTTTGGTAGCGTCTGACGCCAAAGTTTTAACAATTACTGAGTCGGCTTTCTCACCACTTAAAGACAAAACGGAAGAACCTGTCTTTAAATAATAATAGTTACCGGCTTTCCACTGAGCCTCCGGTACGGTCGTACTCGACTGAGCATTAGCCGAGAATACGCCCGCAACCATCAGGGCCGCAGCAATAAGAGTACATTTTTTGTCCATAATCAAATAGATTTTATTTATTAATCACAGTCTAAACAGGGGTTGTTTAGAAAAGGTTTTGAGGGGGTATGAGATTAACAATCGATTTAGCGTCTTATAACAAAAATCGTCCTATTCTCACGAACAGGACGACTATACTACTAAAAATGTAAACAGTGTATTTATATAGTAATATCATGAAACTATATATTTTGGAGAAAAACCGCTCCACCTTCACAGGCAAAACGGCTGGAAATCTAATCTACTCAATAAATATCTTCACAGGCTTACTCGAAATAAGCATGTTCTTTTACGACATGACCTCTGTCATCGAAATAAACCTTATATATCTTACCATTTCTGGAAAGTAATACTACCTTATACTTCACAAACGTGCTATTGTTTGACACCTCAACTGATTTCACCATACATCCCTCATAGGAAGTATTTACCGCATCACGCAATACTTGGGGCATATCAGTTACCTCGATCGGATAAAATTTATCCTGTGCCACTGTTTCCTTAGCGCTACCGGCCATCCCGGCTTGCGCTTCTACATCAGGGGCAATAAATAAGCCACATAAAGCGACAATAGCCCCATAAACAATCTTTTTCATACCTTAAAAACCTAAATACCTAAACCTTTTTTCTCTTACATCATAAATTCGCAGTATAGGGTGCAATCTCCGTGCCAAAACTCACCCTAAAAAACGACAAGAGAATAACAAGTTGTAAATCCGACAATTAACCAAAAGCGAAGAATCAATCATTCGGTTGCCAAAGTGTGGAACAAACCGTGGAATGTGGAAAATTTCCCCACGAGAGTGTGGAATCTCTACACACTACTATAAAAAACGAGGCCCACCCTTAATCTATATAAGGATGAGCCTTAAATCATTCTACTTAAATATAATCAAATAAAAATACTAAAGTAATAAAATAAAGTTCCGTAATATCATATACACTCTGTGTCTAATCTCTAATTTGCGATTCACAAAGATAAATCTTTTTGTTCAACCATCTATAAAATAACCGCTCATCTAACGAAACTCAAAGATTTTTGAACAAAAAGATTCCTTTTAAGGACAAGTCATAGATTATCACGAACTTCAATCCTTCGCTTGGTGTACGGTTAGTTGCGGGAATGGGAAACCGATACCTACCTCATTGAAGGTCGCGTAGATATTCTTGTTAATATCGAAATACACGCCCCAATAGTCTGAACTATTTACCCAAACACGTACCACCACGTTTACGCTGCTGTCCGCCAAGGCTGTCAAGGCGATAAACGGAGCGGCCGGCTCGGACAAGATGCGGGAATCCTTCGCTAATACAGACTCTATCACTTGCTTTACTTTCTCATAATCGCTGCCGTATTCCACGCCAAAGGTCCAGTCTACACGGCGAGTCGTCTGGTTACTGAAATTAGTCACAACGCCACTGCTCAAAGAGCCGTTCGGTATATAAATGACCTTATTATCAACCGTACCTAATACGGTATGGAACATCTGGACCTCTTTCACGGTACCGCCAACGCCCTGCGCCTCAATATAATCACCCACCTTATAAGGCTTGAAAAGAAGGATGATCAATCCACCGGCAAAGTTTGACAGGTTACCGCTCAATGCCATACCGACAGCGACACCGGCGGAAGCCAACAAGGCGGCAAACGACGTAGTTTGAACGCCTAACGCCCCTACGACTGAAATAATCAATAAAATGGTTAAACTGACATTCACCAAACTACCCACAAAAGTCTTGACAGAAGGATCGATATCCCGTTTGCTCAATATCTTCCGAACCAGTTTATTTAGTAAGTTTATAACCAATCGTCCCACCAAAAAGACAATAAGGGCTTTAATAATCGTAAAACCCAATTGGGAGCCATGCTCAACCAAGGATCTGATAGCTTCCTCTAATTTAGAACTCGCTTCTGCAGCTGCTAATAATACCATATCTCTTCTATTTTAGTTAATCTATTAATTATATAACAATCTGATCTTCCAAAAATATTATGAAATGTAGCAAAGGTATAAAGTTTTTTTAATCTGGTAAAACCATGAAATAATTACGTAGCTTTGCATCAATCAAATAACACGTTAAATACGACAGCATGAAAATCCTTGCGATACTCGCCGCCCTTTTCCTTTCAATAGGCTATGGCCACGCTCAGACATACGAGAAGTTTGTCGAGAAAAGTTTTGACTTCTTGGACAAGAACGACTTAGTCTCCGCCGAAGAGAGCCTACGAGCCGCCATGCGCCTTGAACCGGGCAACCCCAATAACTATGCCTTGCTCATGAATCTCGGGACGATACAGCGTAGACAAGGGAAACTGGAAGATGCCCTTCTCTCCTATACCGCCGCCCTAAGCCGCCATCCGAATAATGAGGCCATACTGGAAAATCGTGCCGGCTTATATACGGAAATGGGTGAGATCGAAAAAGCGACGAACGATTACAATGCCCTGTTAATCTTGAACCCCCATCATCAAGAGGCGTTATATTGCAGGGCGATGCTTCATTTGCAACATAAGAACTATCTGTTGGCCGAGCAGGATTTCGATAAGATACTGGAAGTAAACGAGAAATCCGTGAAAGGACGTCTGGGACACGCGATTCTCGAGAAGCTACGGGGGAATTACGATGAGAGCGAACGCATCTTTAATTACTTGATCAACGAGATGCCCTGCGAATGGATCTTATACGAGGGCCGTGCCGATCTATACTTCATGATGGGCAAGAACGCCCGGGCTATGGCCGATATCAATCGCATTTTCGTGGAAAGTACCCCGACAGCCGCTTTATATGTATTGCGAGGCAAAGTAAAACTCGCCCAATATGAGAAGGCATCGGCCGCCTTAGACTTCAAGAAAGCTGAGGATATGGGATATGATAAAACGACTATCGACGAGTTGATGAAGATGGCTCGTTAAGGCTGTTTTTATACGTATAGTGGCATCGGCTCACGCGAGTAGTGGTATTGGCCTACGCCACTACTTGCGTGAGCCGATGCCACTATACGTGTGAGCCTGCGCCACTACTGGTGCGAAATCGGCCCATTTATACTACTTTTCCGTGATATAATTGACAACCCAACTACCCACTTCTTTCGTTCCATATTTCGCTCCACCTTCCACTTGGATTTCCGGCGTACGGACATTCGCATCGAGGGAAGCGTCTACGGCTTCACGGATCAAGGCTCCCTCTTCTTTGAGGTCGAAATACTCGAATAACATCGCTACTGAAAGAATTTGCGCCAAGGGGTTCGCAATATTCAGCCCTTTCGCCTGCGGCCAAGAGCCATGAATCGGCTCGAAAACCGGTGTGCTCTCTCCGGTAGAAGCGGAAGGCAGCAAGCCCATAGAGCCGCTGATGCAAGAACCCTCATCCGTCAAGATATCACCAAACGTATTCTCGGTTACCATCACGTCGAAGAATTTCGGCTCTTGGATCATACGCATAGCGGCGTTGTCCACATACATATAGTCTGTCGTTACTTCCGGATAGCTAGGAGCCATCTCTTGAGCGATCTGGCGCCATAGACGGGAAGAGGCAAGTACGTTCGCCTTGTCAACAACCGTCAGGTGCTTATTCCGTTTCATCGCATACTCGAAGCCCACTTTCAAGATACGCTCGATTTCCGGGCGGGTATACATATTCGTATCGTATGCCTTATCGTTGTCTTGATATTTCTCACCGAAATACATACCACCGGTCAACTCACGGATACATAAGAAATCCGCGCCATCCACCAATTCGGCACGCAACGGCGATTTATGCAATAGGCATTTGAAGGTCTGCACCGGACGGATATTAGCGAACAGGCCCAACTTCTTACGCATCGCCAAAAGACCTTGCTCCGGACGTACTTTCGCTGTCGGATCATTATCAAACTTAGGATCGCCCACGGCCGAGAAAAGAACAGCGTCGGCATCCTTACAAATCCGATAGGTCTCCTCCGGGAAAGGATCGCCTACCTTATCGATCGCGTCAGCGCCACAAAGGGCATACTCATAGTGAACCTCATGTCCGAATTTCTCACAAACGGCACTCATTACTTCCACGCCTTGCACGGAAATCTCTGGTCCGATCCCGTCTCCGGGAAGTACTGCTATATTCAGTTTCATCGTAAATGTTTGTTATTATTCTCTGTTAAAATGTACATACTTAGGCTCCGTGGGGAAATACGTGTCATCATCCCACAGGGTACTTGTAATCATCAAGTCGGCGCTATAACGGTTACAAGCGATAGGTACGTTATGAACACGGCACTGGCGAAGCAACATCTGGATGTCGGCCTCGTGCGGTTGCGGATTCAAGTCGTCTATCAAAAAGACCGCCAAATCGATCTCCTTACGGACAACCATAGCGGCAATCTCAGCATCGCCTCCCATCGGACCGGAATGCATGCAAGCAATATCCGCGTTCACCCCTTTTTCCTCGAGAGCTTTACGAACCAAATTTCCGGTCGTACCCGTACAAACAATATGGTGGTGAGACAAGAACTCAGCGTTATGTACCGCCCATTCTACCATTTCCGCCTTACGATTGTCGTGCGCTACAAGCGCGATAGTCAACTTTTTCATACCCTTTACCTTTTTAATTATTAATCCTCTATCTTGTTCAGCATCTTCAATGTCGCCTTGATCGCCGCCTCAGTCTGATCAGCGTCCAGACCACGAGTCTTGAAATCGACCCCGGCATAATTCCAGCTGATGACCGTCTGCACGAACGCATCCGTACGTCCTCCCGGCGGGATGGATACCGAATAGTTCGTCAACATCGGGAACGGGCGGTTCAAACGGGAATAAATCCGGCGTAGGGCACGAACGAAAGCGTCGTATTGGCCATCACCGGAAGCCGATTCCTCGTAAGCCTCGCCATTGATCTCGATCTTCAAGGTAGCCACCGGTTTCAGCCCTTGGGCCAAGGATAAGGAATAGTTCAAGATCCGTATTTTCTGATCCTCCAGCGCATTATCATGATGAAGCACATCGCTGATAATATAAGGAAGATCCTCCGGGGTAACCATTTCTTTCTTATCCCCTAACTCAATGATCCGTTCCGTAACCTTACGCATCGAGCCCTCATCCATGTCGATACCGAGCGCTTCCAGATTCTTGCGGATATTCGCTTTTCCGGAGGTCTTGCCCAAGGCATACTCGCGAACCCGTCCGAAACGCTCAGGAAGCAGGTCGTTGCAATACAGGTTGTTCTTGCTATCACCGTCCGCATGGACACCGGCGCATTGCGTAAACACATGCTCTCCGATAATCGGCTTATTGGGCGGGATATGCACCCCCGAATAGGTCTCGACCAAACGACTGGCCTTGTTTATCTTTTCCTCCCTCAAGTTCGTCTCCTCTCCCAACTGATCCTTGATGACGGCAAGGACGCTGCTCAATGGAGCATTACCCGCACGCTCTCCCAAACCGTTCACGGTCGTATGGATTCCCTTGATACCCGCACGGATGGCGGAATATACATTCGCTACGGCAAGATCATAGTCGTTATGCGCATGGAAGTCAAACCGTAAATCAGGGTAACGGTCCACCATCATCTTGCAATACTCGTAGGTATTTCCGGGATTCAAGACTCCCAAGGTATCCGGGAGCATGAAACGGCAGATCGGAAGTCCTTTCAACGCATCGATTACCAAGAATACGTAATCCGGGGAATGCTTGATACCGTTCGACCAGTCCTCCAAATAGATATTCACGTCGATCTTCCGTCTCGCCGCTTCCAATACGACCGTACGAATATCGTCAACGTGTTGCTCGGGAGTCTTTCGAAGCTGTTCGGTGACATGCTTATAAGAGCCCTTGCAAAGCAAGTTCACGACACGGCAACCTGCGGATTCAATCCAGTCGAGAGAGACCGTACCATCCACGAAACCCAAGACCTCCAATTTGTCTAGGTTTCCGGAACGGGCGGCCCAAGCGGCTACACGCTTCACGGCCTCAAACTCTCCGTCCGACACACGGGCGGAGGCGATCTCCACCCGGTTCACGCCTAAGTCGCTCAGCAGCACTTGCGCTATGCTAAGCTTCTCGTGAGCAGCGAAGGAGACGCCCGAAGTTTGCTCCCCATCTCTGAGGGTTGTATCCATTATTTCTATCATAATCAGCGTGCTGCCTCGAAGGCTTCTATCTTTGATTTATTTGCCAGTAAATAGTCGATATCGTCCAATCCGTTGATCAGGCAATCCTTTTTATAGGCGTTGATCTCGAAATGCTCGCTTTTGCCCGTAGCCTTGTTCGTGATCGTTTGCTCCGGTAGATTTACCTCGACCTCAGTTTTCGGGTCCTTGTAAATCGAATCGAACAATTCAGCGAGGAACTCTTCAGTCACAACAACCGGCAGCACGAAGTTGTTCAACTCGTTGTTTTTATGGATATCGGCGAAGAAACTGGAGACCACGACACGGAAACCGTAATCGGCGATCGCCCAAGCCGCATGCTCACGGCTGGAACCGGAACCGAAGTTCTTTCCCGCTACCAATATCTTTCCGCTATACGTAGGATCGTTCAAGACGAATGATTCGATCTTATTACCTTCCTTATCATATCGCCAATCCCGGAATAAGTTCTCGCCGAACCCTTCTTTGGTAGTCGCTTTCAGAAAGCGGGCTGGGATAATCTGGTCGGTATCCACGTTCTCTAAAGGAAGAGGTACGCAAGTGCTTGTGATTATATTGAATTTTGTTTTCATCTTATGCTACTTTATTAGATTAGTCTTTACATCAGTTCTCTCGGATCCGTGATCTTACCTGTCACAGCGGCGGCGGCGGCCACAAGCGGCCCCGCTAAGATGGTGCGCGCACCCGGTCCTTGGCGGCCCTCGAAATTACGGTTGGAAGTGGAAACCGCATATTTACCCGCCGGAACCTTATCCTCATTCATCGCCAGACAAGCGGAACATCCCGGTTGACGAAGGACGAAGCCGGCCTCGGCCAAAACCTTGTCGATCCCCTCGGCACGAATCTCCCGCTCTACCTGCCAACTGCCGGGAACCAGCCAAACCGTTACATCATCCGCTTTCTTCTTTCCTTTCACCAAAGAGGCGAAAGCACGGAAATCCTCGATACGGCCATTCGTACAGCTACCTAAAAAGACATAATCCACTTTCTTACCCAACATAGACTCGCCTGCCTTGAAGCCCATATAATCCAAAGACTTCTTATAAGAGATACGGCCTGCCTCGGGCACGCTTTCTAAAGAGGGAATATCTTTGCTGATACTCATACCCATGCCCGGGTTCGTACCGTACGTAACCATCGGGTCGATATCCTCGGCGTGAAAAACGATCTCCTTATCGAACTTAGCGTCCGGATCACTATATAGCTGACGCCACTCGCTCACCTTCCGCTCCCATTCCTCGCCTCTTGGGGCAAACTCACGGTCTTTCAAATAATCGAAAGTAACATCATCCGGAGCGATCATACCGCCACGGGCACCCATCTCGATAGAAAGGTTACAGATCGTCAGACGTTCCTCCATGGTCGTATTACGAATCGCCTCGCCAGCATACTCTACGAAATAGCCCGTAGCACCACTGGTACTCATCTTACTAATAATGTATAAAGCAAAGTCCTTCGCCGTAACGCCCGGTTTGCGTACACCATCGATCGTGATACGCATCGTTTTCGGCTTACGCTGCATGATACATTGGGTAGCCAAGGTCATCTCCACCTCGCTCGTACCGATACCGAAGGCGATAGCGCCCATGGCACCGTGCGTAGAAGTATGGGAGTCGCCACAAACGATCGTCATACCCGGCTGCGTCAAGCCTGTCTCCGGACCTACCACATGGATGATACCATTCTTCGGATGTTGAAGACCGTAATACGTCAAGCCGAAATACTTCGCGTTCTCTTCCAAGGTATCCACTTGATTCTTGGATATAGGGTCCTCGATAGGCTTATCTTGGTTCAATGTCGGGATATTGTGGTCCGGCATACAAGTGATTTGCGCGGGACGGAAGGGCTTCAATCCACGTACACGTAATCCGGCGAAAGCCTGCGGGCTAGTCACCTCATGACAATACAGACGGTCGATATACAATTGTATGGTTCCGTCGGGCAACGTGTCCACCACGTGTTTGTCCCAGATTTTCTCAAATAATGTCTTGCTCATTGTCTTGTCTATTTTTAGTCTACTATAAACTTATTGATGGCGTCCACGAAAGCCTCCACGGAAGCAGCGATAATATCGGTATTCGCGGAGAACCCATAATAGGTAGCCCCGTTATACTCTACCTGCATATGCACCTTGCCCGTATCATCGCTACCTTTATTAATGGCTTGGATCAAGAATTCCTGAATCGTCATGTCACTATTACTAATGGCTTTTTTCACCGCCTTGATACCCGCGTCAACCGGACCGTTACCAGCCGCGGCCTCATATCTTCTTACTCCAGACAAATTTAAACAAATACTTGCGACTGATTGTACTCCAACACCACTAGTTACCTGTAAATATTCCAATTTAATACGGTGGGTGGCCGTACGATCCTTTCCGACCAACATCAAAACATCATCATCATTAATATCTTTCTTACGATCGGCCAGTTTCAAGAACTCATCGTACACCTTGTCCAATTTCTCCTGCTCCAGATCCACACCTAAAACATGCAGGCGATGCTTCAACGCCGCACGACCGCTACGAGCAGTCAATACGATCGCATTATCATCAATACCCACATCCTTCGGATCGATGATCTCGTAGGTTTGCGCATTCTTCAAAACGCCATCTTGATGGATACCGGAGGAGTGAGCGAACGCATTACGTCCGACAATAGCCTTATTCGGTTGTACCGGCATATTCATCAAGCTAGAAACCATACGGCTCGTACTATAGATCTTATTCGTCGTGATATTGGTGATGATATCACGTTCTTTATGGCTCTTGAAAACCATGGCGACTTCTTCCAATGACGTGTTACCCGCACGCTCACCGATGCCGTTTATGGTTACCTCCACCTGACGGGCTCCGTTCAACACGCCTTGTACGGTATTTGCGGTAGCCATGCCCAAGTCATTATGGCAATGGGTGGACAAGATCGCGTTATGTACGCCATCCACATGTTCCATCAGATACTTAATCTTCGCCCCGTACTCATCCGGCAAGCAATATCCTGTCGTATCCGGGATATTCACTACGGTAGCCCCGGCCTTGATCACGGCCTCCACGACACGGGCTAGATATTCATTATCCGTACGCCCGGCATCCTCACAGTAGAATTCTACGTCCTCCACGTACTTTTTAGCGTATTTCGTGGCGGCGATCGCACGCTCTATAATCTCCTCTCTCGTGGAGTTAAACTTGTATTTGATATGAGAATCAGAAGTACCGATACCCGTATGAATACGTCCTCGCTTAGCGAATTTCAACGCCTCGGCTGCCACGTCGATATCTTTCTCCACCGCACGGGTCAATGCACAGATGGTCGGCCAAGTCACGGCCTTTGAGATCTCAACCACACTCTTAAAATCCCCGGGACTGGAGACAGGGAAACCAGCCTCGATCACATCAACACCTAGCTGTTCCAACGCCTTAGCTACTTGAATCTTTTCCACTGTATTCAACTGGCATCCCGGAACCTGTTCACCATCACGTAAGGTGGTGTCGAAAATAAATAATCTGTCTGACATAATCTTATATTCTTAATTTACTAATATCCTATACTAACTAAAAAAGCCTCTCTCACAAGGAAGTGAGAAAGGCTCTTTCATATATCGTAATGCTCGCAAAGCATACAGTCTCACTTCCTATCCCGTTCCCAGAGTAGAATAATGTTTAGAGAAATAATGAGACTATTTTGCAAGTTGCGTGTCATTGTTCTTGTCTTTATTGTTTTTGTTTCAACGTTGCAAAGATACGGCCTTTTTCGAGACCAGCAAATATAATCCGAAGTTTTTTACTTATTATTTATTATAAACCGTAAGCCAAACGATCGTATACCTTACGAAATAACACTACCCATCGTAAGGTTGTTACGATGGGCAGTATAAGGTGTTTACAATGCCCATCATAAGCACCTTACGATGGGCATTGGCAGAATCAGCGAACCACGACTTTCCGTACGAACGAATCGCCGAAGGCCTCGCAGCGGACGAAGTAGACTCCGGCATGCCCTACCGGGATCTCAGCCTTGCCAAGAATCGAACCTTCGTAAAGAACGATGCCGGACACATCGACTACCTTCAAGGCTACCTGCTGAGGCATATTCACGAAGATAGATTGATTGGCCGTATACAGGCTCATGCCTTCCTCGATGGACTCGATGCCGGTTGGCGTATCCGGTTGGTCCGGCTTGTCTGGATTCTCCGGATCTACGGGGTCTACAGGAGGAGTAACCGGATCCAAGAAAGTAGCGGAAACAACCTTCACCTCTATCTTGCTACTAACCGGCTTGTAATTCGGATCGGTCGGCGTAAAGGTAACCTCTTGCTGACCGGTGGCCGTAGGCGCTGTTTCCGGCTTGCTCCAAGCGAATGTTCCGGCTACGATACCGGGATTTCCACCTTGTAGAATTGATTCGGCCAGTGTATGACCGAGCAAGATATCGGAAGCATCCGGCCACTTCGTAATCGCAGGTTCGGCTTGTTCTATCGCATAGGGGAATACTTCAGTATATTCTTTATACTTCGCATCAGCTGAACGATAAACACGTACATAATACTTATCGACATTCTTCAAGACAGCCGGTTGCGTACAGGCCTCGTCAAAGAAGAACGTGATCTGGCAAGCCTCGTTGCCCGTACCTGTCACGGATACGAGTTGAGCCGCACCGTTATATACGGAGGAGGTTTGAGCTAACTTGAACTCTAGTTTATCCTTGCCGACAAATTCAGGAGTAACCCCCGTAGAGCCTTCCGCTACCACATATTCCCGAGGGTTCTTCTTTGCGTCAACAGGGTTAGACTCAATATCAGACCAATGAGAGAACTTAGCGCCTTCCGCAGGCACAGCTTCCAGCGTCACCGTTATACCGGCGGGGATAGAAACCTTACCATCCGTTGCGTCGTATGGCATACCGCCATTAGTGACACGTACGTAGCCCATCGGTGATACCGGTTCCCCTCCCGCACGTAGGATAGACTCACCAAAGGATAAGTTTACCGGATCTTTCGTAGAATGATAGTAAACCGTGCCTTCGTAATTCTTTTTAGCCGCATCGCTGTTAGGCTCAATCACGTATTTTGTCACGCCATTGGTAGTTGTGCTTGTGATGTCCACCTCTGCCGGGCGAGTCTTCGGATTACCTCCGTTCGTAGGCGCTTCCGTTACCGAGACCTTGGACTTATGGATCACTAAGCCATCCTTATACTCCCCTTTGAACTCATTATACAAACCATCCTCTTCGCGATGCAACAAGACCGTATAATTGTCCGCATCGATTGCCTTAGCAGTCTTCTCACCCTTAGTGTTCTTATATAAGACCTCAAAAGAGAAACCAGCGTAAGTCTGCGAAGCGAAAGGCACGAAGTTGCGGGATACGCCACTGTAGTAGTATTCTTGATACGGCCAAAGGATGTATGTCTTCTCGATATTTACCCGAGGATCGAATACAGCTGTCACCGTCAGGTCGCCGGTTACGGTCAAGACATCATTTTGAGATATTTCCTTACCGTTCGCCAAGATGGTAAGCAGTCTCGCTCCGTTCTGTCCCTCGGCACTCGCTATACGAACCTCCGTACCATAAGGTTGTTCTCCGGATGGCTCCAACGTGATCGTACCGGAAGCGGTCTGAGTCGGGTTGCTGTTTACGGCAGAGGCCTTCACCATGTATTTCTTCGCACCGAAAGCAGCTTTTGCCGTAACATCGCCTGTCACGGTCCACAGGTCGTTCGTAGGGCCGGTCACGCCCGATAAGGTGACACTGCCATCCAAGCTATACCCGGCATCCGGAAGCGCAACCGCACGTAGCTTCGTACCAACAGGAACGGAAGAACCGTAAGCGATCAAACTGCCGTCTTCCTTATATAATAAGATAGAGCCGTTCGCCACATCTTTATCGATGGAGACAAGTGCCCCCTCTTTTGGCTTGAATGCGGCATTGACCTCCAAATCCGCTGTAAGCGTCACCTTGTTACCCTCTAGAGGCTTCTTGTTTATAGTCAATGATTCCAACTGGGAGTTCACGTCCGGTGTAGCCACGATTTGCAAGATCGTACCTTGTCGCAAGAAAGCTCCAGACGCAACCTTCGCACCTTCGGCCGTAACCGAGAGACTGCCGTTGCCTACATGATTGATCGTTACCGCACGCATGATCGGGGAGAAGTTCGCCGTATAGGTCTTATTATTATCCGCCTTAACAAAGATGGAATCATTCGCCGGCAAGGTCTCGCTCGCGCCCGTTACCGACCAACTCTCGAACTTATAATTGGGCAGAGACAGGGCTACCAAGGAGATCTCTTGACCCTTCACGTACACGTCATCCTCGGTCTTGCCCAATACGTTTACGGTACCTCCTGTTGTCCCTGTAGCGGTGACTAGATACGTAGGGGTTACCTCAACCTCCACAGACACCTCCGCTGTATTGTAATAAGAGGAGTTATCCGGATAGAAAGTGACGGAACAGCTTTGCTTCCCGGCCGGCATCACCGCATTCCCGTTCGTCCAAACGAAGGTACCGGCAATCGTATATCCATCTTCATCCTTTACGCTACCACCGGACAGTAAAGAAGTTGAAAGCAATTGCCCCTCCTTGATACCTGTCGTTTGCGGCTTCGTGATTTTACTTGCGTCAATAGCGATCTTGCTCGTCAGACTCATGACATAGACCTCCTCGAACTCAGCGTAGTCAGTGTCACCCGCATAGGATAGCTTGACATACAGGATACCCTCTTCCTTGCGGTCATTGTCGGTAGCCGCTATTTTACAAGAATCATCCTTAAAATAAGCGACCGTAAGCGTCTTATCCTCCGGGATGGTCGTATAGCTCAATCCTGCGGCTATAGCCGGGTTGACCACTTGCTCTTGGCCCGATACGTTCACCACCAGATGGGCTCTTTCCTTATACGCTGTAAGGGTCGCTCCACTCAAGTCCTTCACCGACTGCCCATTGGAGGCCTTGTTAGACAAGAGTCCGTTTTTCGCCGTGAACTTTCCTCCCTCAAAAGAGGCCGCCAGCACTACCGGGATACGGAGCACAGGGCCTTCCGGGGCTTTCATATCCTTGTTTCCTGCACTGTATACCACGCAACGGAAGCTGCCGTCACTTTGCTTACTCCACGTAAGAGCATGATCATTTGCCAACTCGCCGAGGATCGGGGTTCCATCTAGCAAGATACCCTCGGACAAGGTGAAATCCACCTGGAAGGAAGAAAAACTAAAGGAATTGCCGGATACCTCCAGCGTGAGCGTATCCTTACTGCCAGCGGCGTTCAGGTTCGTCTTCGCCAATTTCCACTGGGCGGCAGTAGCCGTTCCCGCCGATAACAGCAGGGAGAGGGCTACGAATAATTGTTTTATATGATTCACTTTCATAATTTACTTACAGATAAAGATGTTAGTATTACTTGCCTTCACACCATGGCCTGTCTTTGCCGTCAAGCGGTAATAGTAAACGCCCGCCGGTAAGGTAAGAGCCGCCGAATATTGGTTATCGCCCACTTCGCCGGGCAGACCGTTCAATACCACGGCCAAAGCGCCATTCGCAGAGAATACGTGGATCGTCACGGATTTGGCCGCCTCCGTCAACTGATAACGGAAGGTCGTGCTGCCACGGAACGGGTTCGGATAATTGGACACGGCTGCCAATTGGCTGATCGCCTCGATCGGGGCGTTGGAAGTCACGATCGCATCGCCACCAGACCTCAAGCTGTTGGCCTTCGCATCGGAGAAGGAGGCTCCTACCAAGGTAACGCCCGCCGGCATACGCAGGATACGGCTCTTGCCCGAAGGAATCGTGCGGCCATCCAAGCTATAACCGATCACCCGCAAGGTATCCCCGTTCAAGCTGGAAGCCTGCAGGAACTTAGCAGCGTCGCCCAGTAACGGGATCTCGTCGATGACTCCCACCAACTCCAGATAGATACCGGCTACCGGTACTTGGCTATTCATCGTCAAGAAGTTGTCAGCGTCGAGCTCCATTTGTACGGGAACCTCGGACTCAGAACGCAGTGCACCGGCCTTGGTAACCGGCTTGCCGTGGATGAGGTTGACGATACCAATTACGTCAGCGATCTCTACATTATTATTATAGTTCACATCCGCCTCGGCAAAACCGAAGTTGGGGATCATGTTATCCTTATCCTCCAAGATGTAGCTTACCGTAGCGGTCACGTCTTGCACGTTCACGGACTTGTCGAGGTTCGCGTCGCCGTCGCAGGTGTAGACGGTCGTTACATATCTTATTCTCCAGCCCGGGAATAAAGGATTCGTCACGGAAACCACCACTAGGTCATTCGGCATCAATTCCTCCGCTATCGTATATTGGTTATCCTTGAAATCTATCGTATCGTTATTCACGGCCCAGATATAATCTGAGACAGTACCCGCTACCGTGGCTTGAGCCGACAGGTCGATCTTCTCACCATAAAGGCTGAAACCACCTAGACGAGCCTTGCCTACCGCAAGCAACACATCACCTTCAGCGGATTCCAACTGTCTCGGGTTCTGTACGCCGCTGAACTCCAGAGCCGATCCGGAGGTATGCAATGCCTTCAAAGCCGGGAACCTATCCAAATCAATCGAGGTAGTAGTCTTGGGAACACCATATGTCTGCAATAAGGCGGCGATCTCCGGGCAAGTCTCCTCTATCGGCTTTATCTCCGTCCAGCCCAAGAACAACCCCCTCAAATTCTTATTATTGGAAACATCGCAAGCCTTCAAGCCGGTATTGGATACATCCAGATACTCCAACGCGGGATACATGGAGACGATCAAGGTAGAAAGCGGCGTATTGCCGGCAAGCATCAAGGAGCTCAATACCGTGCTATTCTTCGGCAAGGTTAGTTTCTCTACCCGGTTGCCGTAAAGCGATAGCTCTTGCAGCTTATCCAAGGCGGACAGATCTACTTCCTTCGTGAAGCTATTGCCCATCTGATACATATATAATTTCACTAAACGTCGAGGGTTCTCGTCGTTCCAGATCACTTGCGCATACTGTGAGTTCTCGTTCGTCTGCCATGCGCCGCTGCTCCACCACTCGCTCAGCTCCTTGTTGTTGGAAGCGTCTACGATACGTGCCAAGGTAGCCACATCGCTCTCGGCGAATACTTGGGGGACGGTGGTTTCCACATGGATGCGTGAGGTCTCGATCTGCCAGCCGTCACGTACATTGATCTCCGTGATTCTACAGAACTTCGGGTTCATCAGCTTACAATAGTAGTCTCCATACTTTTCCTCCTTGCTGTCCAGCACGAATACGCCCGGACGGTTTGGTACCGGCTTCAATGCCTCTTTCTCCTCTATCCCATATTTGGCGTTTACCCATAGGAATACGGTCTCTATGCCATCGATCACAGCCTCCGAGGAGAGGTCGATCGTATCGCCGTTCTCGAACCATTCTATACTCTCCGGATGCGAGGGGGAAGTAAGCGTTATGTGCCCCCAACCGTTATAATTTATCTGCCGATAATTCTTTACCGTAGAATATCTCAAAAGAGATCCATCCGCATTCAAGTTACTCAAGTTCGGGTACTGAGCCAGATCGAGACTCTTCACATATCCCGGCAATCCCAACGACTCCAGATTCTTTCCCACATGCGCGGAAGGAAGCTCATACTCCGTATCTTGCAAATATAGATGACGGATAAACGCCGGTAGGTTCTTTATCAGATCGGCGAACTGCTTCGTATGCGGCAAGGCCAAATAGGTCAAGCTCGTAGCCTTATCGAAACCTTGTACCTTTAAGTCTGGGCAATACTCGATGGTCAGCCTATTTAATCGCTTAAAGGAAGAGATATCCAACGAAGTCAAAGATAAATGCTCTAGGTAAAGCTCCGTCAACTTCGAGCAACCAGTCAAGTTCAGTCTCGCCAACCTCGTTTTTTGGTAAGATCCCTCGCCCCTGTATCGCGTGCCAAATCCGAAATATTGCAGTTCCGGACATTTAGATAGGTCAAGAGACTCCAGATTCTTACTATATACATGCAGGTGCTCCAGCTTCGTATTCTTCGATAGATCCAGCTTCTCTATATTCATGAAACGCTCGCACTCGAGATACTTCAACTCGGTGAAGGCGCTTAGGTCCAGTTGGGAGATCGTATCCTTCGAGTTCCAATCAAACTCAATAGCTAGATGTGTCAACCGACCGACCTCGTCCGTGCTCCAGTCCGTACGAATCACGTCTTGATACGAGTTCCAATTCTCGCGTTCCCAGCCCTTGCTGTCCACGAACTCCTTTAATTGGGTGATATTCGGGTTATCGGCAGCCAACTTCTTCAATCCGGCGATGTCCGCAGGGGAGTAGCTGTCCGAGTTACGGGCTACCTTGATCTGCACCGTATTCATCCTCCAATTTCCGTAATTCGGATTGGTAATCTCGCACATATAATATTCACCCGGCTTCCCGGTAAATACGAAAGCCCCTTCCTTGCCGGATACCGCCAGCATGGTTGCTTCCGTCTGTTCACCAGTAGCCCGATCAATAAGGTACCATTGATATACCGATTTCACGCCACCCACCGAAGCGTAAGCGGATAGATCGATCTCCTCGCCCTTCGCGGCATAAGCGTTATAATCGTCTACCGGTGTACCGGCCATAATCGTGGTGTTACCACCAATCCAGAAATTCTCCGGTAACGGGCTTGGGAGCTTCACCGTAAACCAAGCAAGCGAATCATTACCATACAAACTCAAGCTCCGAAGTTTTGTCAAAGTGGACAAATCCAAGGATTTCAACCGGGTATTCTGCAAGTCCAACTGCTCTAACCCGGACAACGCCGATACATCCATGGAAGTGATCGTACGGGTTCTTCCATCATTAATGAAGAAACTTTTCACCCGGCTCGTGGACTCGGTGTTCCATGTCACGCCCACGTTGTAACCATCGTTCGATCCCCTGTCTTTCAAGTAATCCTTGTTGGAGATGAAGTTCCGCAAGTCCGAGTTCAGCGGATTGGCCTCGGCGATCGCTTTCAAAGCGGCGATATCGTCCTGTGAGTTATTGGCCGGAAAAACGAACGGTGCTTGGCCGCCATATACTATCCTATTGTCGTCCGCATCACAAATATCCACTTGAACCGTTCCGTTCCATTCCTCCGTGGCGTGAGCCATCAACGTGAATTGCGTAGCGGAGAAGGAAGGGATATCTAATACGTATCTGGACTCATTATATGGACTAGTCTCTTTACTTAGGTTCTGCCCGGAAAGAGTCAAGCCTTCAGAAGGACCATACAGATAAATTTTCATCCTAGCGTGTTGCCCCTGCAGGAAACCCGCCTTCGTCACGTTGATCGCAAAAGGGATATCCTCGTTCAGATCGCCGGATGTACGCGACAGACTTTCCATGCGAGGGCTCTTATCTTCCATCAGATATCGCACCTCATGCGTAGAGGAGGCCAAAGGATTCGCAGTCAAGTCTTGCGACGGGTATACGCTTACGGTATACTTCACCGTACACTCCTCCGAGCTGTACATTCTAAAATGAAGATGGGCATCATCTCCATTTTTAGACAAATTCTCATCCGGCACCCAAAAACCGCCATTGTCTAACGCCTGCGCAGGTTCGGACTCTTCCCCGAAACGGAACACTACCCCGTCCGGATTCGCCGTGTTCGCCAATTGCACGCGCATGACCATGCCTTCCGTGAAATGTTCGGCACTAAAATCTATGTACTCAGCAGCTACCGGATTCCATTTACTGATAAAACCATAAGATACAGGATACGGATGAGCGTAAAACCGTACCTCCCCTTCTGCCGGATCCGCCGACCCGACCATACCCCAAGCCAGTCCATGCCCCGGCCATGCGGCGCATAAACATAAGACCATCGCAATGAGCGACAACCTCATACTAATTCCTCGTAAAATTGTTTTCATAAGCAATAAATTTATAAATAGGTGTTTTGTATTCATAATACGTATCGGTATCTCTCACCATTCCCGACTTAGCGTGTCGTATTCGTAGGATGGCCTTTTTCCCATGCGCCGAGCGCAAACACGCCGGGCCGGTATGCGGAGGAAATCCTCCGC